>Ga0163154_10001850_pt1 | contig 31926 bp, 31 predicted proteins | sample OliLakLV19MP9P1_FD_148649 | JGI IMG/M metagenome (GOLD analysis project Ga0163154, IMG submission 148649) | Freshwater microbial mat bacterial communities from Lake Vanda, McMurdo Dry Valleys, Antarctica - Oligotrophic Lake LV.19.MP9.P1 | ecosystem: Environmental > Aquatic > Freshwater > Lake >... | reverse complement strand
CGAGCGCGTTTAGGTATAGTGGGGTCAGCTTTCATTCGGCGAAGGGTCTCTTCTTCTTCATTGCTCAGATGAATGGTGCGAGAGCGAGGCATGATTTTACCCTCAATAGCCCCATCAGTATACAGTGCCTGGCACTCCTACATGCTTAGAGTCGGCAGTCAAGCAGATTGACCGTCGGGTACAAATTTCTGGAGCACGCTGGAATGCAGAAAACATAGCCAAAGTGCTCGCCCATCGCTGCGCTTATCTTAATGGACAGCTTTATGCATAAAAGCCGCAAAAGTGAGATGCTCCCTAAGGCAAATGCTTACTAAAGACAAGTTCTGTTGGTTCTGTTTGTAATACCCCTGCTGGATGATTAAAACTTATAGCAGTAATAGTAGGTCATCCCTCTTCTTGCGTAAGACTAGCGAAGTATAGTTCTTTAAACAAATCATCTAACTGAGCTTGAGTTGGAAGGGGGGGGAGTGGTACACCCATTGCTTGGTACATATTTTGAATTGTAACTAATGCTTCATTAGCTACCTAAACATTGAGCTTTTGCCCCTTTTTGGGGTCAACGCACGAAAAGGAAAAAAGTGTAGACTAAGGCTAAAACGCTATGTCTGTCTGGCTTTGAAGGCTAAGGATGTACCCAGTCCTAGAAACTGCAAGGTTGAGATACACTCTAAGCTGATGTCAAAATCACTGCAAAATCCGTCATTGGAGAGTTATTGCGGTATTGATTGACACTTTTGATTGTTTTGGGCGAAAATCTTAGACTTTAAGCTGACAAATTTGCCACGAACGTACGATTTTTTCCGTTTCGTGCGTTGACCCATAGAAGGAGAATTTAACTGGACGTTTAGACCCCATGTGGATGCGATGCTCCAAGGGACAAGCTCTGCCAACGCGAATGGTGAGCAAAAACCTGGAGGATCACCTCATCCGACTGAAAGCAAACGCTCGATATCCTGAATGGGCGGTGCACCAAACAGGCGAGCATATTCCCGACTAAACTGGGACGGACTCTCATAGCCAACCCGATCAGCGGCTGTAACCGCATTGTAATTTTCCGCCAGCATGAGCCGACGGGCTTCTAGGAGTCGGAGCTGCTTTTGATATTGCAGCGGACTCATCGACGTCACCTGCTTAAAATGGTGATGGAAAGACGAAGGCGACATGCTGGCTTGCTCAGCGAGCTCGGCAACGCGCATAGGTTTGGTAAAATCCACCTTGATGCTTTGAATTACTGTCGCGATCCGCTGCATGTTGCTATCCGATAGCGCAATCTGACGAACAGCTTCACTTTGCTCGCCGATCAATAAGCGGTAGTAGATTTCGCGAATCATCATCGGAGCCAGGATCGGAATATCTTGGGGTGTATCCAATAGCTGGGTTAGTCGCAGCGCACAATCGAGCAATGATAGGTCGGCGGTACTGATGAAAAAGCCCCGGACTGAAGTTTCTTTCTTGCCCGCGATTATATTGGTATGAGCCGCAATAATCTCACAGAGTTCGCGTAGATCAAGATCCAGTTTGAATCCTAAAAAGGGGCGATCGGGGGTCGCTTCGATGACAAATCCGCTAATCGGCTGATCGATTGAAACCACTAAATATTGCGCCTCACCATACCGATAGATTTCCTCACCCAGTGCTGCGCCTTTTTTACCCTGAACCACGATCGCCAGCATGGGGGTGCTGACTCCATGCAGCATCGCCCCAGTCAAAGACTCACGACCAAATCCCAGCGGCGCGATACTCGTTTGGTGAAAACCATTACCCTTGCCATCGGTGTGGCGGTTGACCAGGACGGCTAGTTCTCGACATCGATTGGCAATGAGTTCGTCTGTCATCATTTTTAGGGCTGATCTTCTTTCGCGCATTGTAGAACATTTTTCTCCAGCCTCGGGGTCACAATCTGGAGGATTAGGCAATAAATAGCGAGGTCTGTGTATTGAGAACCCCGGTCTGCAAACATACGATGAATGTATTCAGACAACAGAGCAGAAGGATAAGGCAATGGCAAAAATCGCATTGGTAACGGGATCGAGCCGAGGACTGGGCAAAAGTACCGCTCTGAATCTGGCTAAAAAAGGGGTTGATGTCATCGTCACTTACCATCGCAATGTTGAAGAAGCGAAGAACGTCGTTGCAGAAATTGAACGGCTTGGCGCTAAAGCGGTAGCACTGCAATTAAATACTGGCGACACTAAAACCTTTGATAGTTTCGCCGCACAACTCCAGCAGGCACTCAAAGATAACTGGCAAGCCGAGCATTTTGATTTTTTGGTGAATAACGCTGGAACGGGTGTTTACGCCTCTTTTGCCGAAACGACTGAGGAGGATTTTGACCATTTAATGAACATTCACTTCAAGGGTGTTTTCTTCCTCACCCAGAAACTATTGCCACTGATCAATGACGGCGGTCGAATCGTGAATCTTTCATCTGGGTTGGTGCGTTTTAGCACACCTGGCTATGCAGCTTACGCCAGTATGAAAGGCGCGATCGAGACTCTAACTCTCTACATGGCGAAAGAGCTGGGAGCGAGACGGATTGCGGTAAATGCGGTGGCTCCTGGTGCAATTGAAACCGATTTCAGTGGCGGTGCAGTACGCGATAATCCAGAAATGAACAAACAGATTGCTTCCCTAACGGCTCTCGGTCGCGTCGGTCTTCCCGACGATATCGGGGGTGCGATCGCATCACTCCTATCTGAAGACAATCAATGGGTGAATGCTCAGCGCATTGAAGTCTCTGGCGGTCAGTCGATTTAATTCAGACTCAATTACAACAGTCGGAAAAACAATGATGTTAGATGTGGAAAATAAAGTCATTGCCATTACGGGAGCTAGTAGCGGCATCGGTGAAGCCTCCGCCAAATTGCTGGCTCAAAACGGAGCAAAAGTAGTTTTGGGCGCACGCCGCACGGAAAAGCTAGAAAAGATTGTGAAAGACATCCGATCGTCCGGTGGGATTGCCGAATTCAAAGCTGTGGATGTCACCGATCGCCAGGACATGAACGCGTTCATTCACTTTGCTAAAGAGAAATTCGATCGCATTGATGTCATTTTCAACAATGCAGGCGTGATGCCTCTGTCCCTGATGAGCGCACTAAAAGTTGACGAGTGGGACAAAATGATCAACGTCAACATCAATGGTGTTCTGAATGGCATTGCTGCGGGACTGCCCATCATGGAAGCACAAGGCGGCGGCCAGTTTATCAATACCGCCTCGATCGCTGCCCATTCGGTAGGACCCACAAGCGCTGTTTATTCTGCGACAAAATATGCAGTTTGGGCAATATCGGACGGTCTGCGGCAGGAGTCGAAAAACATCCGCGTGACGATCATCTCTCCTGGCGTAGTGGAAACTGAACTGGGTTCTGATATCTCAGATGAGGCATCAAAAGGTTTCTTGCAAAAACTCCGCAAAACTGCGCTAACGCCGGATGCGATCGCCAGAGCCGTCTTGTATGCGGTGGCTCAACCGGAGGATGTTGATGTCAATGAAATAATTGTTCGTCCGACTGCCAGCGCGTTTTAGGGATTTCTTCAGGAATTCTATGTTCCGTGAAGGATGCCAGCAAAGTCAAGAGCGAATAGGGTTTCCATGATGATCCTGACTAAGGAAGGTTTGAAAGAACACAAAAAGGAAGAAATTCAAATGCCAAATAGCACTGCTCTTGAATCCAAAAAAACCATGCGTTCCTGTTACGGGCTTGCAGCTTTAAGTCAGGGCGCTCGCCTTGTTCCTTGGGCGTTTGAGCGACGGGAATTGCGACCCAACGATATCGCAGTGAAGGTTCAGTTCTGTGGTGTTTGCCACAGCGACTTGCACGCGATTCGAGGCAATAGCCGCTTTCCATTGATACCAGGGCATGAGATGGTGGGCGAAGTGACAGAAATCGGCATAGAAGTTACGAAATTCCAAGTGGGCGATGCCGTGGTAGTCGGCAATATTGTCGATTCCTGCGGACGCTGCCCACCCTGCAAAAGTCACGAGGAATCCTATTGTCGCGAATTTCCGACGACCACTTATGATGGCATCGATCGGCACGATGGCAGCATCACGCGCGGCAGCTACTCGAATGAATATGTCGTCAAAACTGATTTTGCTTATCATCTGCCCTCCGGTCTCGATCCAGCGAGTGTGGCACCGTTAGTTTGCGCGGGAGTGACAACCTGGTCGCCGCTACATCAGTGGAACATTGAACCTGGAAAGACGGTTGGGATTGTCGGAATTGGCGGTCTCGGTCATATGGCAATTAAATTTGCCCATGCACTGGGCGCTCATGTCATTGTCTTTACGACTTCCGAGCAAAAGCTTGCTGCTGCGCTGGAACTGGGTGCGGACGAGGCAATTTTATCGACGGATGCTGAGAAAATGGCGGCTCAGAAATACCGCTTTGATTTCATCCTAGACACGGTATCAGCACGACATCTACTTGATCCATATCTGCTGGCGCTGAACCTTGATGACACACTGTGCTGTCTGGGAATCCCCGATCGCATGGAGTTCACTCCTGTGCTCCTAACAATGGGTCGTCGTCGGCTGACCAGTTCGGGGTCGGCGGGGACGTTAGAAACCCAAGAAATGTTGGACTTCTGTAGTAAGCATAATATCGCAGCGGATGTCGAAGTGATTTCGGCTGCGGATATCAATGAGGGTTTCGATCGCTTGGAGCAAGGGGATGTCCACTATCGTCTAGTGATCGATATGGCGACACTTGAGGCACCAGACGGAAATGAGGCTAAATCTTGAAGTCACCGATCGCATCACTCCTATCTGAAGACAATCACTGGGTGAATGCCCAGAGAATTGAAGTTTCCGGCGGTCAGTCGATTTAATTCAAACTCAATTACAACAGCCCTACTTCACTTTGCTTGATAACTGATTTTAAAACCAGAGGGAACCATCATGATCCTTGAAAACAAAGTCGCCTTAGTCACAGGAGGCACATCGGGAATTGGCAGAGCAACTGCTCTAGCTTTAAGTGCCGCTGGCGCAAAAGTTGTGTTCTCAGGTAGACGCGATCAAGAAGGCGAAGAAACTGCCGTTCTGATTCGTGATGCCGGGGCTGAGTGCTTGTTTGTGCGATCGGACGTATCGAGTGAAGCGGATGTCAAAGCATTAGTGCAGAAAACGATCGCGACCTACGGCAAACTCGATTGCGCGTTTAACAATGCAGGCATTGATCCTCACACCAAACCGCTGCACGAACAGTCCGTTGAAGATTTTGACAAACTGATGTCTATCAACGTGCGGGGGCTGTTCTTGTGCATGAAATATGAAATCCAACAAATGCTGACTCAAGGCTCAGGTGTGATTGTGAATAATTCGTCAATTGGTGGTCTGATTGCGTTTCCAGGGGTATCTCCCTACATCGCCAGCAAACACGCGGTCATGGGGCTGACTCGATCGGCTGCCCTCGATTATGCCAAACAGGGCATTCGGATCAATGCCGTCAATCCCGGATTGATTGCTACTGCAATGTTGGATCGCCTTGGCGGCGGATCGGCTGATGGGTTCGCATCTACAGTACCAATGGGTCGCCTCGGTCAGGCAGAAGAAATTGCTCAAGCGGTGGTTTTTTTATGTTCTGATGCTGCTAGCTATATCACTGGACAACCTTTAGTGATAGATGGCGGATACACGGTGAACTAATCAAGTCGATCGCAGCAGTGGAGCCGGTGGGTGAATGCTTAGAGAATTGAAGTTTCCGGCGGTCAGTCGATCTAATGAACGATCGAGCAATTTTGTCACCCAATTGAATAAAACAGGGGAAAAAATGAAAGCAGTAGTGATCAATGCATACGGCAACGAGGACGTTTTAGATTACGTCGATGTCGAACGTCCAGAACCGAAAGCGGGCGAGGTTTTGGTGAAAGTTCACGTCGCAGCAGTCAATCCGGCTGACTGGAAAATTCGCGATGGGATGGGCGAAGATCTGGGCTTTAAACTTCCGCTCATTCTGGGCGGCGACATCGCTGGAACCGTCGAAGAGGTAGGCGATGGCGCTGAAATGTTCAAGCAGGGCGATGCGGTTTATGGGATCACCCTTTCCAGCCTCTCTGGGGGTTACGCCGAATACGCGGTCGCTAAAGCGGACGCGATCGTGCTCAAACCGGACTACCTCAGTTTTGAAGAGGCGGCGGCGATTCCGATCGGTGCATTGACGGCGTGGCAGGCGCTATTCGTTGTGGCGAATCTGAGCAGCGGACAGAGAATCTTGATCACCGGGGCATCGAGCGGAGTCGGCTCAATGGCGGTTCAGCTTGCCAAAGCCAAAGGCGCGGTCGTGATCGGCATGGCCTCGGGCAAAAACGAACAGTTCGTCCGCGATTTGGGCGCAGATGAATTCGTGGATTACACGCGGCAACCGTTTGAGGAAGTCGTCAAAGACGTGGATGTCGTGTTCGATACGGTCGGCAATGACACGTTAGAGCGAGCCTTTCAAACTCTGAAAAAGGGCGGCTTTCTGGTCTCGGCGGCGCAGACTCCATCCGAAGAAAAAGCACGCGAATTCGGCGTAAAAGCCGCTTGGTTCTTTTGTCAGCCGAGCGCGCAGCAGTTAGCGGAAATCAACCATCTGATTGACGAAGGCAAATTGAAAATACACATTGAAACAGTTCTGCCACTCTCAGAAGTCAAAATGGCACATCAACTTTCCCAAAGCGGGCGCACACGTGGCAAAATTGTCTTGCAAATTGGGACATAGTTTTGGAAATAATAGGCGCGGCAATGGCAACTCACCCAGCCACAGTCCAACAATGCACTGCACTTACCGCCTACAGCTTCGCTCGTTCCTCGCTACGGCACGAAGTAAAATTCAGACGAAAAAGGAAAAACCATGATTTTGGTAACAGGAGCTAACGGGCAGTTAGGGACAGCAGTAGTCAAAAATCTACTGAAAAAAGCATCAGCCAGCCAAATTGCCGCACTTGTGCGTGATGAAAGTAAAGCCTCTGCTTTGAAAGAGCAAGGGGTAGACATCCGCGTGGGTGACTACGATGATACCGCTTCACTCGACAAGGCTATGCAGGGAATTGAAAAGGTTTTGCTGATAGCTGGGACAGATGAAGATAACCGCCTTCGGCAACACCAAAATGTCGTGAATGCTGCAAAAAAGTCAGAGGTCCAATGTGTCGCTTATACCAGTCGAGCGTTAAAAGACAGAAGCACTTTGACAAACAAGTTGATGGAGGGTCATTTTCAGACGGAAGATTACATCAAGCAGTGTGGGATGCACTATCCCATATTTCGCAATGTCTTGTATATGGACACCATTCCGCAATTTGTAGGAGAAGGGATTTTTGAGACGGGTATCAATTTACCAGTCGCTCAGGGAAAAGTTCCTTTTGCCCTTAGAAGCGAAATGGGAGAAGCCATTGCGAATGCACTTTTAGAGAGCAGTTGCAGTAACAGAATCTATAAACTCACAGGAAGTGAGTCCTATTCCTTTGACAATCTCGCGGCTACTTTAACTGACTTGTCAGGTACGCAGGTGAACTATACATCTACTGAAAAATCAGCATTTGAGGCACAAATGAAAAAACGCGGCGTTCCCGAAATGATGATTGAGAGGGTCACAGGTTTTCTAATCGACATTAAAAACGGGCAGGAAGAAGAAGTCAGCCCTGACCTAGAATATCTGCTTGGGCGAAAACCTACATCGCTTAAAGAAGGGTTAAAAGTTCTATTCGAGTTATAAAGACTGATACTGCACTGACTATCGGGCACCTCGATAAGTAAAGGATGAAGGGAAGAATTATTAGAAAAAATGATTTTTGTTAACAAACAAGGGTTTTTACACCCCTGCTGGGACTGTAAATTAGATTGTGTCAAAGGCCAAAATGCGATAAAACTCATCTCAGGAAAAAGGGGTGGAGCATGACCTTCCGACCAGAATTAATTGATGAACTACTTAAGGACTATCGTAACCCAAAAGACCTGGTGGGTGAGGGCGGGATCTTCAAGCAACTCACCAAAGCCATGGTTGAGCGTTGTTTAAGCACTGAGTTGCACACCCACCTGGAGGAACAACGTCAAGCCCCCGGCCCTGCAACCACCAAAAATCGTCGCAATGGTCATAGTAAGAAGACCCTCAAGGGGGAGTTTGGTTGAGATTTCTCCCCTGACACAAACTACTTGACATACCCTCTCATACACCTAAATCTACTTGCCATATGTTAGAAATAATTTGTTTATTCCAAGAGTTATGTGTTCTCCCAACCCCGCATGAGTCAAGGTGTTCCAGGCTTGTTTTCGCGTGATACCAATAACATTTATCCTGTGACTTTCATCAAGATTTACAGCAAACAGGGTTGGTATTCTAATTTTAACCTCGCTGTTGAGGTTACACATTTCTTCTGAGGCTCCTGTCATGTTCTACAATTCAAAGCTCCACTGCCTACTTAGTACCACCATCGCCACTCTGCTCGTTATCCCTATGAGTGTTTCGGCTCAGAACACCGCCTACGGTGATGGCGCACTCTCTAGCAACTTCTCCGGCAATGCTAACTCTGCTTTCGGGGCCTCCGCCCTCCACCTCAACAACTCAGCGCACTACAATACTGCCACAGGTGCCTACTCCCTCTATTCCACCACTTCGGGCGGGTACAATACCGCCACGGGGGCCTATACGCTCTACGACAACAAAACTGGCTTCTACAACACAGCCCATGGCTACGCTGCTCTCAAAAGGAATACGGGGTCTTACAACACTGCCACTGGGGTTGAAGCTCTTAACCTCAACACTGGTCAATACAACACGGCGAATGGTTACGGTGCCCTTTACGACAATACCAGCGGCAACAACAACACGGCGACAGGTGCCAATGCCCTTGGCAACAACAGCACTGGCCACGCTAATACCGCTAATGGGGTCGAGGCCCTCCGCTTCAACACCAAAGGCTTCAACAACACCGCCCAGGGTTTCCAAGCTCTTTTCTCGAACACCACTGGCATCAGTAACACTGCCGACGGTCACACGGCTCTCTACGCCAACACCACTGGCTACAACAACACCGCCCAAGGTTACGGTACCCTCTACCTAAACACCACGGGTTCTGACAACATTGCCCTGGGTCAGTGGGCGGGCTACTACAACACCACGGGTAGCAACAACATTTCCATCGGTGACTGGGGCTCTGCAACCGATTCTGGGGTGACGCGCATTGGTCGCAAGGGCACTCACACCAAAACCTTCATCTCCGGGATTTCTGGAGTGACCGCCAGTGGGGGTACCCAGGTCTTCGTCAACTCGTCGGGTCAACTCGGCACCCTCACTTCCTCCGCCCGCTTCAAGAATGATGTCAAAGACATGGGGGCCCTCAGCGATAAGTTAATGCAACTGCGCCCTGTCACCTTCCATTACAAAGATGCCGCCGAGGACGGTACCCATCCCTTGCAGTACGGCTTAATTGCCGAGGAAGTCGCCAAGGTCTACCCCGATTTGGTGCAGTACGACAAAGAAGGCAAGCCTTTCACTGTCTACTACCATCTCCTCACCCCCATGCTCCTCAGCGAGTTGCAGAAAGAACATCAGCAAAACCAAGTCCAGAAAGAAAAGATTGCTCACCAGGAGTCAGAGACCGCTCAACAGAAAAAAGAGCTTGCCCAGCAAAAGGGTGAGAATGCTAAGCAGAAGACGGAAATCGCTACCTTGCAAACCGCCCTGCAACAACAGAAGCTCGCTCTGCAACAGCAAGGAACTCAGCTCGCCTCCTTAAAGCAGACTCAACAGCAACAACGCCAGGTCCTAGCCAAGCTTGCTGTATTCACCCAAGCCGCTCAGAAGGGGCAAACCCGCAAGGCGGTCTACCGACCCTAGGCTCCGCGATTCGCTAGGCAGCAGGGGTGGAAATGAGCAAGGACAAACTCAAAGGGGTCCTCGAAAACTACCCCTTAGCTGTTGTGCTCCTGTAGAGCAGCACAGCTAAACAAATGGGTATTCTAATCCCTATAAGCTGGATGCCCCCGGAGACCTGGGGGTTTTTATTAAGCGCACCAGCCAGGGCAAGCTCGCACTCAAAATTGGGGTCGCCACAGAAAACGGAATTTAAAGCACGTTAAGGGTTCAGGAGCATTAATTTCTGAACTTGCTTGAAACTCATCAGGCTTGCTCTGGAGCTTCCCGCTACTTTCAAGAATAAGTTTTGAGAACTGTAAAACCTAGAAAATAGGTCAAGGCTGGCATTCTCGATTATGGCTATCCAAAACGAGCGTTTTCAAAAAGGGTTAGCAATATATCAATCTGACTGGGGGTTGTGTGGCAGAAGAGCTAGCAATAAAAGAAGGGAGAGCAGGTCGTTGCAAGCCCTTGCAGAGCCTTAACATGCTTTAAATTCCGTTTTCTGAAGCGACCCTAGCTAACCCGCCTGTCAGACCCAACTGCTCAAAACTCTGCAAGCTGTCACTAAACCGGACACCGCTACCCGTGTTTTTTGTATTGGCACTTAACTTGACCTTAATGTGGACCTATTATGCTGCCCGTTATCACTTCATCTTGCTGCTGTTTAACGCCTGTCCTCTACCCTGGTGCTACTCATGCTCATTACCTTCCGTTTATTACTCTCCCAACTAGGTCTCCTGCTCGGTCTGGTCGCCACCTTGACTCGTGCCATCCAAGCCCAACCGCTCCCTCGTAACTTTCCTGTGACAGACCGGCCTGTCGCTATTGTCGCTGGTGACTTTGATGGCGATGGCGACCAGGACGTGGCGACCGCAGACTCTTATTCCAATAGCATTTCGATTCTCGATAATCTAGAGAACACTGGGGTCGCGAGTGCTCGCAACTTTCCTTTACTATCTACCAGTACTGCCTTGAGCACTATCGTGGCGGGGGATGTAGATGGGGACGCAGACCTCGACCTCGTGGTAGGTAGTTATCGCACCACTGGCCTCGCGCTCCTGCGTAACAATGGGGACGCGACTTTTACTGAGGTCGAGACTATCAGTGATTCTGTAGGCGACGACGTAAGCTCACTCGTTATCGGGGACTTGGATGGAGACGGGGATCTGGACTTGGCAATTGGCACTGATTTCGCCATCAACATTTTTAAAAATGACGGGAACGGGACCTTCACCCTCAGTCAAGTTAAATATCTTATAAGAGGGAGTGCCTCTGATGTGGCGGTTGGGGATTTGGACGGGGATGGCGACCTCGACCTTGCCGCAACGGCAGGTTATGACTATACCGTGTATATCGCAATCCTCAAAAATGACGGCACGGGCAATTTTCGGACTACTTCAAGCCGTGACTCATCTAGGGAGTACCCCACCTCCATTGCAGTAGGCGACCTGGATGGCGACGCCGATCTCGATCTAGTGGTGGGCAATGCAGATGTTAATAGTGTCACAGTACTTGAGAATAACGGGGATGCCACCTTTGGACCCAGCCACTTTTTTGCCAACAGTGGGCCAGCTTATGATGTTGCCCTCGGGGATGTGGATGGGGATGGTCAACTCGATGTGGTGACCGTGGTGGCACGCAGGAATCTCGCCTCTGTCCTCTTCAACCGAGGGTCTGCTCAGTTGGCGGCCCCGCTCAGTATCAGGGTGGGCCAATCGCCAAGAAGCCTTGTCGCTCAAGACCTGAACGGAGATGCTCAGGTGGACCTAGCAACGGCAAACTCGGGGTCCGATGACGTGACGCTCTTGCTCAACCCCTAGCTACCTACTACATGTCTTCCACCGATTTCCCACCACCGGTAGGGCAGGGTCGCTCACCGTAGTGATGCGGAATTTAGCTTTAATCCGGGCATGTAACCCAAACTCACGCATTAACCGCGCCACCCGGTGGCGACCCACCATAATGCCCTTATGGCGAAGTGCTGCGTATACCCTGGGGCTGCCATAGGCCCCACGGCGAGCCGCATATACTTGCTGGATCTGTTGGGTCAGCGCTTGATTCTGGAGACTACGTGGGGCTACAGAGCGAGATTTCCAGGCATAGTCAGCAGGCCAAGGAGGAAGGTGAACTAGCGGGGACGAACGATTTAAGGATATGAGGCAATGAATATGATCCGTAAAGGCCAAATTGAAAAAATAGAACAGGGAGCGATTAGATTGCAGATAGAAGTCATCGAGCGTTTGTTTGGCTTGGCAGCATAATAGACAGTATTTCACGGAAGACCTGTACCACTTATTATTTTTGCAACAGAGCAAATTTTATTGTGCATCCAGCATGTCAGTAGGGGCATAGCGACGCTTGATAGGCTCTAGTAAGGCCAGAGCCCGAGCACGGGCCTCGGCATGGTCAACTAAGGGCGGCAAGTAGGCGATGCCGTGTCGCCAGGGAGCCGCGAGCTGCTCACGACTTACCCCAGTCAGTTCGGGGACCCACCGGCGGATGAAGGTCCCAGCGGGGTCAATCTTCGCCACTCCATCCACGGGATTATAAACTCGGAACCAGTTGCGCCCCCGGTTACTCACCCCGGCGTGGCTCTGCCATTGCCAGTGATCCACCGCTACATCAGCATCAATTAGTTTTTGCATGAAGTGGCGGGCACCGCCTTGCCAGGGCAGCAAGAGGTCAATGCAGTGAAAGGTGGCGCACAGAGCCCGCAGCCGAAAGGGTAGCCAACCCGTGTGGTTAAGACAGCGCATCGCGGCATCCACCAAGGGGTAGCCGGTCTGCCCCGTACACCAAGCCGCATAGTGATCCGCGCGGTTACTCCATGGGACAGCATCGAAGTCTTGCAGGTAGGACTCGTGCTCACAGCGGGGTAGGTTACGGAGCTTCTGGGCGAAGTGGTCTCGCCAGAAGAGCCGACTCTGAAAACCGGCTAAATTGCGCCGCTGCCAGCTATCCACCTGCTGAGAACGAGCCTGCACGCGCTGGTAGACCGTCCGCATGGAGATGGTGCCGAATTTGAGGTGGGGGCCGAGACGACTGGTGTAGCAGGTAGCATCCTCAGCCACACTCAGGCTCTTCAGGTAGTGCGCGGCCTTCTCCTGTAGAAATTCCTCAAGCAACTGGTGGGCTTCGCGCTCACCGGCGGTCGGTACCATTTGGTCACAGGGCGGCAAACCGAGGTCAGCTAGGGTGCGTAGGGGCGTGTCAATGATCTGTTCGTCCACAGGGGGGAGGACCGTCGGGCGGGGTGAAGACCGGAGACTCAACACCCGATGCCAATGCGGGATGAAATATTTGAGGGTGTAGGTTTCGGGTCCCCCAGCCGTGAGGAGTGCTTCGGCCTCAAAAGTACGCGCCTCAATCCCCCTTTGCTGTAATGTATCGGCAACCCGACCATCCGTGGCTGTGCGCCAAGCTCGTTCACTGTCAACGTTCCAGTAAACCGCCGCTGCCCCGACCTCTTGAGCAAAGGCTGGTACGACTAAAGACTGGTCGCCTAATCTACAGATGAGGCGTGAACCGAGGACCCCGAGATTCTTGCGGAGGCTCTCCAGACAACCGAGCATGAACTGCACCCGCCCACTGCCCGTTTCTGGATGTTGGAGTAGATGGGGGTCGAAGACGAATAGCGGCACAATCCGTGCCTGCTCAGCCAGAGCCGCCGCCAAAGCCGGGTGGTCACTCAAGCGGAGGTCGCGCCGGAACCAGAGGATAACTGTACGCATCAATCCAACCTAACAAAATTTTTCTGGGCAAAGAACTGGACTGTTTCCTGGACATAGGTGGCTGAATAACTAACTATATGACTGGGGAAAAAGCTCAGTGGTACACAGGATTCCTAAACAGGACTTACGCAAAGCGACGGGTGATGATAGCCTATGTATCGTCAGAACCCTGGCTAAGACTTCTTGCCAAGCACCGGTTACCCACAGGGTGGCACATGGCCCATTTAAGCCCGGATGGGGTTCAAGAGGCGGCTCACAGCGGTTTTTTAACGGGGAGAAGCAATAACCAGTAAGGCTAAAGTGCCAGCCAGCGGCTAACTCTGGCTCCTCCAGGCTGTGTTTTTTCTGATGCAAAGTGTGATGGCTATTTCTTCCTTAGGGGCTATCGGCTGTGCGTAAGTCCTGATAGCCTCTGCTATACCCCTTGAGCAAGTGAAAAAACGCCCCCATTGCTGGGGGCTAGCCTGTTCAATTTCCTGAACCTACGCATTTTTCAAGTCATCAACGACCAAACTTGATTACGAAGCCATCAATAAAACCACCGTAGTTGGTGTCAAAAGCCCCGGGTGTGGTGGGAAAATCCGTGGAGGCGGTAAAGCCCGTCACATAGACATTCCCTTGGGCATCTAGACCCAACCCATTGCCGGTGTCGTAGTCATCGCTTCCCCCCAGGAAGGTGGAATAGAGCAAGGCACTGCCGATTCTATTGAAAACACTCACGTAAGCATCCCGAGGACCGCCCAAGATGGGGCCAATGGCCCCGTTGGTGGTCGGGAAATTGCTAGAGCGCGTACTGCCGGTCAAATAGACATTGTTGCGGGCATCCAGGGCAATACTCTGACTAAGCTCCGTCCCGCTCCCGCCCAAGAGCGTTGCGTAGGTGAGACCGCTGCCACTGGGATTCAACTTCACGACAAAACTATCGTTCCCGCCCGCCGTTGTGGTCGCAAAAGCCCCTGGCGTCGTCGGGAAATCCAGCGAGGAAGTATCGCCCACAATATAAGCACTGCCGAGCCGGTCCACCACGAGGTCGTTGCCTTGCTCAAAGTCCGTCCCACCCAGCAAAGTAGAGTAAACCAGCGCATCCCCTGCGGCATTGAACTTGGCGACAAAGGCATCTTTACCGCCATCCAAAAAGGTATCAAAAGCCCCCGCCGTCGCCGGGAAACTACCCGTAGATTGGCTCTGCCCGGTCACATAGGCCAAACCATCCATCCCCAGCGCGATACTGTAACCCGTGTCGCTGTCCGTTCCCCCCAAGAAGGTGGAATAGACCAGGGCACTCCCGCTGGCGTTGAGCTTGGTTACAAAAGCATCCCGGCTGCCGTTATAGGTCGTGTCGTAGGCCCCCAAAGTCGTCGGGAACAGTGCGGAGTCGGTGTAGCCCGTCACGTGAGCTTGACCCTGGCTATCCACGGCAATCCCATAACCGAAATCATCACTATTGCCCCGCAAAAAAGTGGAGTAGACCAAGGCACTCCCCGTGGGATTGAGCTTAGTGACGAAAGCTCCTCCCCGGTTGGTCGTGGCATTGGGGTTGAAGGCGCCTGGGGTAGTCGGGAAGTCCTCAGATTCAGCGTCACCCGTGACGTAGGCGTTGCCTGCATTATCCACGGCAATTGCCCGCACTGTAGTCCCGTTGCGGCCCCCCAGGTAAGTGGAATAGACCAAGGTCGTGCCCGTAGGATCAAGTTTGGTGATGAAGCCATCTTGGACAAAGCTGAAGGCGCCGGGATTGAAGACGGGATCGAAGGCCCCGCTCGTGGTCGGGAAGTCATTGGCGTTACTTTCACCAACCACGTAAGCATTCCCTGCCGCATCTACGGCTAGGTCGTAGCCACGGTTATCACTGCCGCCGCCACTGAGACCTGCCCCGCCCAGGAAGGTTCCGTAGTCCACGACTGGCACAACCACCAAGGGCAGACTGGGATCATAGCGGTCCACGGCAAGACTGAGGTGCTGACCCTGGAGGATATAGCCCCCCGTCACCTGCCGTCGCTCGCCTTTCACCTCCTGGTAAAACTGGGGCCGAGGAAGACGGATCTCGCCTAGGGCAGTCTGAAGCACGACCGCGCCATCTTCTAAGACAACCCGTTCACTGCCCTGCACAGCGAGATGGATCTGACTCAGCTTGGCCCCTGGCGCAACCACGAATTGATAGATTAAATGGTTCTGGTCGCCGCTGTAGGTCAGGTCAATACCAGGATAGGCTCTGGTCGCTTGGACCCGGCGGTAGGTAGCTAGGTTGGTTAGTGAGCGGTCGCTGTGGAAGTAATTGACTTTACCTTTTAGAGGCTCTTCCCCGGTTAGGGGTACCGTGGCCCCGACCAGCCCTAGGCGGAGGACGACCCCCTGGGCTGTCTGCGGACGGGTGAGGACGAGGACCGCCTCCCCAGGCGTTAGAAATAAGCTGTAACCCGCCCCACGGCTCAAAAACTGTACCTGCGAGTTCACTTGACCGCGATTGACTTCAAAACTAAGAGGTAGCTGACCATAACGCTCACTGAGGCTCAAGGGAGCACTCTGCACGTTAGGTAAGGCTGACACGACAAGGGCGAGTAACGATAGGCAGTGTCTTTTGATAGCGGACATGATGCAAGCTCCGAAGTAGGTTTTCGTTGACCCAAGGTCGAGGGAACCGCTCACCAGGGTCATCGTACCCCACCCCTTCCGAGCGTAAGAGCTTCTGCCTGTATAATCGAGGACGATTAGGGCGTATGAAGAGTTAGGCGAGCGGCTCGGAGCAAAAACTGCCCTGCTCATCCAACCGCTGAGCCCCAGCCAAATCCACGATTACCTCGAACGACTGCAAACAAACTTAAGCGGGTTGAAGGTACTGCTGAACCGGGACAACGGACTGCAAGAGTTGGCACAATCTCCCTTGATGCTCAACATTATGGTGCCGACATATCAAGGAATTGTAATTGAAGAAGGATTTGTAGTTACGACAGCTGAAGAGAGCAAAAGCAGCTATTCGACAATTATATTGACAGAATGTTTACCCATTGTCGGGTATTTGCACATAACAGAGCTGAGATTGAAGTGGATTCTAAAAGTAGAAGCAAACGAACTCTATCTAAAGAGAATTACTCCCGACAGCAAGCAATGCAATGGCTCACTTCTTTTTGGGCTGGCTGATTGCTGGGCTGTTTTATGGGCTGATTGGTGGGGTGAGTTTTGGGCTGTTTAGCGGATTTATCAATAGTGGCTTCGCTGTTAGTCAGTACTATACCTTACGTTTTTTTCTCTATCGCACCAATTGCCTACCCTGGAAAGTGGTTCCCTTTATCGAATATTGCACCGAACGATTATTCCTCAATAAGGTCGGAGGCACAAGTGTTGAATCCTGCAATAAAAGTTTACACAACTAGACATATTACTCCCTTGACAATCCGTAGAGGAGGTTTTTTTAGTATCCTCCCTAGCCAATGGACATAACTTGTTTCCTGACACATACAAGACTAAAGATAGCGGATTTTATCTAACAGCTTGACTCCCCACATTTTTGGGATTTCCAATAAATGTAACATCAAATAACACGTTAGTGTAACATAAATCTGCATCTCGATTTCGTTCATGTTTTTACTGATAAACCTATCTAATTTCATAGGCATTTTTAAAAATTTCCAAAGTAGCTCTATCTGCCATCTTTTTCGATAGATTTCCATGATTTCCTCATCCTTAACTCCCCCTTCTCCCCACTTGGGAAGATTGGTCGCCAAACGATATTCTGCTCGGTTTTTAAGATCGCAAAAGTTAATTACTCTGCATGCCACCACATCTTTTCTTTTGCCTATTCTAAACTCTCCATTCCCCAATGCTTCCAAGGTATAATTGGCATTTAAACGAATAACAAAGTATTTCTTATTATCTCCTTGTACTTCAAGTATCTTTTTGATAAAAGGCTTGCTCGCAAACCCTCTATCCATTACCCCTACTCCATTGCTGGGGACTGTTGCTATCATGTCTTCTGCTTTTGTGTAATCATGAGCATCTCCAAAGTTTAGGAAGACTCCTTCTGTAGAACCATTATCAATATTTAGACAACCAAATAACTTTACTTGGTGATGTCCCAAGGCCCATAACAATTTACTCGTCAAGGTGATAGAGGTAGAATCAATAGGGCATATTTGATACTTACTCGTAGGAATTTTCCTCTGTACTTCGTGATATACTTTTTCATAGAGTTTTTGAAACAGTTCTGGCTTCTACGCTTAGTTGCTTTTGAAAAAGTGCTAATATGAATCTCTTTATTTGTATTATTGAGCCGTTTGCAGAGAGCCTGTAAGCTGTCCACACTTTTGTCCATAACGTAGGCGAACCAGCAGGAGAAAAGGCGACTGTTCAGCACGGGATAATCCTTGTCCGGGATGTCAGACAAGAAGTGTTTGACAAGTTCTGGAAATGAACGTATCATGGCCTCAACTTTAATTACACCTCACCAGTCTAGGGCATTCATCTCCCTAGGCTGGTTTTTTATGAGCCATTCTTAACTTTCAACACTTGTGGTTTGCTATATAAAGAGATTTTAGTTGTCATGAACTAATAAAAATTGACCATTTCCATTAATTTGACCATCACAACTAGCAAAATTAGCAACAAACCAAATTAAGTAAAATCGCCAGACGCGCCGGAACTTAGCGGCATCTAGCCCATAGTCCAGATTTTCCAGAGAGTCGAAGCTCTCATCAAAGTTTTTTAGCCAATTGTCAAAGGTTTTAGAATAATTTCTCCCGTTGAGATACCATCGCTTGACTGTTTTTAAGTCTTTGTTGTGATTGGGAATAGCGTCAAAATTCCAGTAACGACCGTGGGGGAAAATATACTTGTGGGTATAAACGCTAGAAATATTGTTGGGTGTACGAACCGTAATAATATGAACAAAGAACTTGCCAGCTGGCATCAAGAAGCCAGCGAGTTTCTTAAAAGCATTCGTTAAATTTCCCACATGACAAAAAACACCCACTGAGATGATCTTGTCGAATTTTTTCTCAAATTGAGCATTATTCAGATCGCCCTCTACTAAAGTAAAGCGGCCTGAACTGAGATAGCTGAGTGGATCACCCATTTTTTGACGCATATATTCACACTGCTCATGGCTCAGATTTAGCCCTGTAAATGTGACGTTAGGAAACTTCGACATTATGTAATTCGGCACACAACCCCAGCCACAGCCAAAGTCAAGAATATCATCTCCGTCCTGAATCTCAAGTTTTTCAATCAGGTCATCAATCATCTGGATTTGGGATTGCTCAAGGTTAGCTGCCCCTTTCTCCCACAACCCCATGCTGTACTTAGGATAGATAAGCTTCCCGTCACCTAGCATCCGATTTAGCATCCCCTGCGGGAGATTGTACTGAGTTTTCATCAAATCCTGCGGCCCCTCAGCGACAGCCTCAGTTTCCTGTAAAACCCATTCATAGGGAGCAAGGAGCGCGGGGAAGTGCTGAAATAAAACGGGCATACAGGTGTCAAAAAGTAATTGTAAAACTGAGTCGGGGACCTCTAATCCACTGATATATGTTTCAGCAATAGTCATTTGCATGGCATTGATAGCTTCAGTAGCCTCACGAGTTGCTTTATAGGCCGAGGGGGTCTTGACATGGATATCACCAATGATGGGCAGATAACGCTGGAGGTCTCGCCAGAGCATTATTTAGTCTCCAGTAGTCCGGGAATGTTTGTTAGGATAACATGGAACTACCAAACCTGGGCAGTCCTCAGCCGCCCTTCCAAGTGAGGTCACAAAAATTTATGAATTCCGTTGACCGCCAAATTCAGATTACGCAAGCAGAATACGTGAAAAAACTACGTCCTTTGCTTCCCGATGAGGCATTTTTGCCAAGTTTTAACAAAGTCTGGATTTTATTAATTAACGTAGTGATTCTAATCTTGGGTTGGGGTACAGCTAGCTACCTAGATCAGTGGAGTTGGTACTTACTATGGCTCTACTTGCCTTTGACCTTAGTGATGGCCAACAGTGTGATTGTTCTATTGTTTAGCACACACAATTTACTACACAGTAGCGCAATTAGAAATTCATACCTGAGACAGATTATTAGCCTGTTGGGTTTAGCCCTATTGTGGATGCCACCAACCCTGTGGAAGGTTGTTCACAATCGAGAGCATCATACCAAGACGAACTCCCGATACGACCCAGATAGAAGTTATCTGTATGAACAGCCTAAAACTTGGGGGAAATGGCTACAAAATCTTTTCGTACCCTCCACAGAAGTACACCCGCTCTTTTTGAGTATTGGCCTTGGTCATGCCTGGGGAGTTCATACCCTCCGCAACCTAAGCTCAGTCCTGTTCTTTAACAACGGTTTAACTAGGTATTCCCCGGCTGCATTTAAAGTAAGCGCTAAAGAACGTGGCTCAATCGCCCTTGAGTTACTTATAATTATAGGGATTCACTTGAGCATTCTCAGCTATCTTCAGTTTGATCCAGTCAAGCTTATCTTGAGTTACTTTCTACCAATCTGGATTGGCTACGGTGGTATATTGTTTTACGTCTACACCAATCATATGCTTTGTCCCATGACCGCTCTTAATGATCCACTGGTTAATAGTCTATCCCTGCGGGTTCCTAAGTTATTTAACCTCCTGCATTTTAATTTTTCGTATCACACAGAACATCATATCTTTCCTGGTATGAACTCAGATTACTATCCGCTTGTTCAAGAACTCTTGAAAACCTTATACCCCGACCGATTCAACCTACTAGATGCCCGAGCTGCTTGGCTCCTGCTGTTGCGGACCCCCCGGCATTATCAGGATGAGCAGACTTTCACGAATTGGTCAGGGAAAAACTCGCTCGCCTGCCCTCTTTTGCACGGTGACGGACTAATCCAGGATGGTGCCCCGCAGGACCGCTGCTGAGAGGTCAGCCCCCGCAAAATCCGCTGCATCCAAGTCTGCACAGAGTAAGTTGGCTCCATGGAGTCGCGTGCCATGCAACAGTGCCCCATTGAGAAGCGCACCCTCCATCAGACAGCCCTCTAGGTTCGCCCCGCCCAAATGTGCCCCCCGGAGATCTACACCTTCCAGGTTCGCCCCGCCTAGGTCCGCCCCCCTGAGGTCCACCAGCCGTAAGTCCAGCCCCGCCAAGTCCAGCCCCGCCAGATTCGCCCCATTTAAAAAGGCTCCCGCCAGACTTGCCCCGCGCAACAAAGAGCCCGTCAAGTCCGCGCCACGTAAGTTGGCGTTGCGGAGGTCTGCCCCGCGCAGGTCCGCCGTACTCAGGTCTGCCCCGACGAGTTGGGCACGGAGGTTGGCCCCGCGCAGATTTGCGCCCACCAGCCGCGCTCCGCTCAAGTCACTCTGGGATAGGTCCGCCCCTTCTAAATCGGCTCCGCTCAATTCATGACCCCGCCAGAGCGAACCCACCAAATTTTTACCGCCCTCAACCACTGAGCCCCTCCCCTACCCAGGCACTCGGCACGCCTTGGGGCCGAGTTGGTAACTGTAACAAACCCATTTGTGAGAGTTTGACCACGTGGGTCAAGACCTCGACGAGATGCGGGTCCCAGCGTGTGCCACTCGATTTTTGGCAGTAGCTCAGAGCCTCCGCCAAGTCGTAGCCCGGTCGGGTGCCCCTCGGCTGGAGGAGCCTTTGGAAGGTTGCTACCAGACCCAGGACCCGTGCTTCCAGAGGAATATCTTCACCCTGGAGTCCGTCCGGGCGGCCCGTCCCGTCCCACCACTCTTTTTGGTGGGCAATGATGTGAGTGACGGCTCCGAGTTCGGGCATGGTCTGGAGCAGTTTGGCAGCAATCTGGGGATGGTTGTTCCAAAGAGCCGACTCGCTGTCATTACGTTCCCGCTCAGCCTTTAAAAAAACCTCGGGCGGCACTTGAGCCAACCCCAACCGGAACAGGACCCCCGCTAAGCGCAGCCGACGCAAGGACAAACTCGCTAAATCTAATAGTTGACCCAGGGTCTCTGCCAAGGCCGCCACCTGCCAAGAAGCACTGGGGTTGTAGGGGTCTTGGTCATCCACCCGTTGGGCCATCCGCAAAAACGCCTGGAGTTTATTCGCCGTCAAGTTCTTGTGGAGTTTGTTTTCCTGGGACTCTAGTTGCTCATAGGCTTGTCGCTGGCGGTTAAGGGTGACGAGTTCGAGTTGGCTGGTCTGGAGGTAGTTCACAATCCGCGAGACGACAACATTCATATCGGTGTGGGGACCGGCGGGGGACTGGATGATGTCCGCCAAGGTCTGACCCAACTGCTCAGCGAGTGGAGTGTTGTAGCGGGCAATCCGTTCGAGGTGAACCGCGAGGGCCTCAGCAACTAGATGGCGGTCAAAGGTCCACAATCCGTAGAACTTGCGCTCACTATCCTCACGGGGTAAGCCCCCGACGCCATAATCGCTCTCACTTAGTTCTTGACAAAGGACCATGGCCTGATAATCACGGGCATAGATGACGAGATTCCATTCCTGAGTTACCGGATCGTCACTAGCAAGGGGGACCAGATGAACGTTGGTGGCCTGTTCCTGCGGGAAGCCACTCTCCTCGGCAAACAAAATTACCACTTCGCGGGCAGAGTGAGCAATATCGCGGTACCGTTTGGCCTCTTGGAGGTACCACTTGCCCTTCTGGAAACTCGCCAACACGAGGGGTTGGTTCTGAGTTTCGAGGATGTGGTCTTCCATGGCGTGACACAGGGCGACCAGGGTGTTTTTGTAATAGACCCCGTAGCTCTGGGGCAATTGCCCGACTCGTGCTTTTAGGTTGTGCAAAATGGAATCAGGAGACATGAAATCGACCGCCCTGCGGGTTTATTCCCATGTTACTTGCTCCCCGGGAATTGTCGGATCTGGGCTGAACCATGGAAGACTAGTTGACCCCGGCGGATATCACAACGGAAAATCCGTAGGGTCACGCCATCGAGCTTGAATTTATCCAGGTCCAGCAGTTGATTGATATGGGCGATGACAGCCTCGGCAATGCGCTGGGATTCAGGATCACCTTCATACTCCGGTTCACTAAAGAGAATCCGCCGTCCGCCCTCAAGGTGGATACGCGCCTGGAGGCTGACCGGCTGGGGGACTGTTTTACCCACCGCAATCAAGCTCTGTAACCGCAACAACCCCCCGTCCAACAGTTGCACCTTGGTGTCTTGGAAGGTCAAGGGCTGGTCATCCAAGGTGAGGACATGGAGTTTTTCGCGGATAAACGGGGTGTTGAAGGCCCGCGAGAGGTCCTGTTCCGTCAAGACTACTTGGATCGTGCTGCTGGTCGGTTGACGGAGTTTGATCGCTCCCCCAAAAACCGCCCCGATATCGAGACTGATGGCCTGTACCTTGAGCTCCATCTGCTGGATACGCAGACCGTTACGCATCAAGAGACCCTGGCCCTTGAGGTCAAACCCGTCGAGACTACCCATCAAAATCTTTGCCACCGGGAAGGCCCGGACTTGGGCGGTGAGCGTATCCGTTTGCTGGAACATGGCGCGGATTGCTGTTGTTGCCACCGCCCCGACCAACTGGTCGCCCCCCTGATTCGCCGTCGGAGAGAAGCTACCAAACATCGCTAACTCCATGGCTGTGCCCTTGGCTCATATCGTCAGTCTATTACGGATTTGTTACAAATGGGGGCTAGGCGGTCCCGAGATAGGCTTTGATCACCTCGGGGTCCTGGCGCACTGCCACAGGCGTACCATCGGCAATCTTCTGACCGAAGTTCATTACTACCACTCGGTCGGAGATATTCATCACCAGTTTCATGTCGTGTTCAATTAAAACCACGGTGAAGCCGCGCTCTCGAATCCGGGTGATCAGCCCGACGAGTCCCTGTTTCTCCTGGGGGTTCATCCCGGCAGCGGGCTCATCCAGGAGGACTACGCGGGGGTCAGTGGCCAGGGCACGAGCAATCTCCAACCGCCGTTGGTCGCCATAACATAGACTCCCCGCTCGTCCGTAGGCCCGGTCGCCAATCCCGACAAACTGCAATTCCTGTAAGGAGCGTTCTTGAATTAGCTGTTCTTCCTGGCAGGTGGCCTTGGTCCGCAATACCGAACCCCAGAACCCGCCCTTAGTCCGCACATGACGACCAATCATCGCGTTTTCGAGGACACTCATGTTGGCGAAGACCCGGATATTTTGGAAGGTCCGAGCTAAGCCTGAGGCCGCGATCTGGTGGGGTTTGAGGTTGGTCAGGGTGGTCTGAGCCAGCCGGACCTGCCCCGCAGTGGGGGTGTAGATCCCGGTCAGCATATTGAAGAGGGTGGTTTTCCCCGCGCCGTTAGGACCAATCACACTCAAAATCTCGCCCTCATCCAGATTGAAAGAAACCTCTTTAACCGCCGTCAACCCGCCAAACTGCTTGGTCAAACCCGCGACCGTCAAAAGTTGCGCCATTTGTAATTGCGTGGTGTGGTGTTTTCAGGGTAACAGCTACCGCGCTCCGAGCCAATTGACGAAAACCTCCCCCGGACTCTCGCGTTCAATCCCCCAGCCGAACTTACCCAGGGCGAGCGGAGTGTCATTAGTAGCCCGCCAGAGGGGCTCATGATCAGCGTCGTCATCGTCGTCATTCCCGTTGAGGTAGACCTCAATCAGTTTGCCGGTACGGACCACAACGAACTGATAGGAACGCCTGGGGTTCGCCTGGAACCCAGCACTTGCCAGGACTTCATCGTGCAACTCGCCGCCAGTGATCCGGTAGCCAGACTCAGGCAGAATACGGGGTAATCATATCCCGCCCTGGAAGATGCCAACTCCATGAAATTCCAGTGGTATTAAGGGCGGGGCGGGAGCAGATAAAATTTACGGGCACTCGTGGTCTTACCGTTGGGGGTCGTGACGCGGATGCGGCCTCCTTTTAGACCGGGCGGGACTTGGGCGGTAAGCGCAGTGTCGGATTGGACCGTAAACGAGGCGGTAATCCCGTGGAAGGTTACTTTCGTCGCCCCAGTGAAATGCTCGCCAACCACCGTCACCGTCTCGCCCACCCTTCCCATAGCAGGCGTGAACTGGGTAATAGCAGGGACGAAGGAATTTGACCCTAGGTCTAGCTGGAAAACGACCCCACAGCCTTGAAAACAAGCACTAGGCACGGGTCCGCCAAAGGAAGTCGTACCGTAGAGATGCCCGTCCGCCCCTTGCATCAATTGACTATAGGGATAGGCCCCGTCCCGGCCCACAAAGCGATGTAGCACGGTCTGTTCACCCCCGGTCGTTAGCCGAAAAACCGTACCACAGCCCCCCAAGCAGAGGTTCTTGTCATAAAACCCGCCAAATGTCGTGGTTCCGTAGAGGTTCCCGTCTTGCCCCTGGGCAAGGGCAGCATGGGGATAGGCCCCGTCGTCTCCCCCAAAGGCATAGAGCGTCGTCAACGTGGCACTGGCTGGGTCCAGACGATAGACCGTACCGGAACTAGCCGCCCCGCCCCCCGCTGTCACCCCGTAGAGGAAGCCATCCTCACCTAAGAGCAGCCCCTCCGGTCCGGCCCCATCCCCGCCGCTAAACCGATAGAGGGTCGTCAAAGTCCCCACTGGCGACAAGCGAAAAACCGTCCCACAGCCGTAATCACAAACCTGGGGTACTTCTATACCACCACTGGCGGTAGTGCCATAGAAGTAGCCGTCCACTTCCACTAAACGCGAACCGGGATAGGTCCCGTCTTCGCCAGTAAAGGAATGTAAGGTCGTCAAGAGGCCCCGCGCGTCAACCCGGAAAGCCGTCCCCGCCGTACCCTGACCATAGGTCGTCGTGCCATAAAAATTACCGTCTTGGGCTTCCAATAGACCCGCACTCGGCGTAAAGCCCGCCTCAGCATCAAAGGAATGGAGCGTCGTCAAAACTCCCTGGGGCGTGAGGTCGAAGACCGTCCCGTAATAGTTAAAAGCCCCGCCAGTTGGTGTCGTGCCATAAAAATTACCATCCGTCGCAAGAGCCAGACTAGAGCCAGGATTGGACCCGTCGCGACCTTGGAAGGAATGGAGCGTAACTAAATTTCCAACAAGAGAGGTTTTGAAGATAGTACCCGCATCGTAATCTCCCCCCGCCGTGGTTGTACCCCAGAGCCAACCATCCTCAGCTTGCACCAACCCAGCGTGGGAATTAGACCCGTCATTGTGCCTAAAACTGTGAATTACCGTATACACAGGAGCGATAGATTCAGCTCTAACGGTAGTTACCAAAATACTGCTCAGGAGCCAAGCCTTGACCAACCACTGCCAACGTTGTTGCACCATCACCCAGGGTCCGCTGTGACCCCAACAGCATAAACGAATGTTCTAATACTGACATACGCCTTTTACTGGAGATTACAGAGCAGTCTACTAAGTTTTTTTGCTGAGCTCACCTAGAGAGCTATCTTAAATAAAACAACCAGCCAAAGCGTACAATCAGGTGCCCTATCCTAGAAGTTTCGATAATTGAACTAATACACGCTACTTTGACAGAATCGGCTGGCACATTCGCGCTACACCGACAAAGGCAGCCTGCAAGAGCATGACCAGCGCGAAAACGTCCGGGCGGCTGGCTCCATGGATACGACGCTGGGCGATTGGACAAATTTTCTGGCTGGGGTGGCCCGTGGGGAGGGTTTGAGCCGCTCCGCCAAAACTGAGATGATCAAACGGCAGGTGCTAATTGATAGTCCCCAACAATTTCCGACTCTGTTACCCGACCGGACTGACCGCTGGCAATGGGTTGGGGCATCTTTAAGACGCCCTGCGGGGATAGCTATTTTAAGGAAGGCCATGATGATGGAACCGCTAACTATATGCTCTGTATTCAGCGCAAACGCCGTTGTATTTTGCTGATGTCCAATAGTGTGCGGGCTGAGGGTATCTTCGTCGCGCTCGTGGATAATCTGCTAGGTCCGGTCAATCTACCCTGGCAATGGGAAGGATATGCTCCCTGGCCTAAAGCCAAGGTGCTGTTGCAGAAATAGAAGTTTCATGGCCCCGAGCAGCCTAGTTGTAACGGGTACGCAACGAACGGCGGGAGTATGTCACGATGTGTGTACTGGGTGAACAAAAATTTTCATGACCCCTTGGAGTCCGTGGGTGAAACTTTCTAAAACAGCCCTGCTCGCGCTTACTACTCTACTCCTCGTCGGGGGCGCAGCGATGGTGATTGCGATGACCATGGGCCTTCCCCGCCAAGACCCCTATGTCCAAGCAGTCCTCACCCTCCGGGGCGACTCCAAACGCGGTAAAGTCATTTTTGAAAATAACTGCTCGGCCTGCCACGGACAACTTGGTAAGGGCGAAGTAGGACCCAACCTCGAAGGGGTAGCCAGCCGCCGTACGGATGAGGTTCTCATCCACCAAGTCGTGAGCGGGAAAACCCCCCCCATGCCGCGCTTTGAACTATCGGACCAACAGATGGCGGACCTGTTGGGGCACATGAAAAAACTTTAACTATCGCAAGCAGTCTGGGTTGGAACGCAAACAGGTCCATGCTAAAGTTCCCAAGGAAACCTATAGAGCCATGACGCAAAAGAAAAACGGTCTGCTCACACCTGCTGGTTTTTTACTTTTTGCGGCGGTCGCTTTTGGCGGCGGATTTAGTCTGTGTTACTGGTTACTCCAAGCCAGTAGCCAAACCGTAGACGTCGCCCCAACCCCCATGGAAGCTCCCACTGACCCTGAGCCTGCCGTGACCCTCACCCTCCGGCCCCAGGCGCGGACCAGCCGCATTCCGGTCATCATGTACCACGACATCACCCCGGACAAAAAAGTCTTCTTCGATGTCACCCCCAAGAAATTCCGTGCCCATCTTGAAAGTATCCGGGCTAATGGTTCGACCCCAATTACTCTAGACCAGTTGGAAGCCTACCTCACTCAGGGTGAACCCCTGCCGCCCAAGCCGATTCTGTTAACTTTTGATGACGGGTATGAAGGTCATTTCACCGAGGTCTATCCGTTACTCAAAGAGTTTAATTATCCGGCAGTTTTTTATGTCCATACCGCTTTTGTCGGGTCCACGGCGGGACGCCCTCACATGACTTGGGCACAACTCCAACAGCTTGCCAGCGAGGATCTAGTGACGATTGCCTCTCATACCGTCAACCACCCAGCAGATATGAACAGCTTGGACCCAGAACAGTTACGGCGGGAGTTGGCGGACGCGAAACAAATCCTGGAGGAGAAACTCGGGAAACCCGTGGTCCATCTGGCTTACCCGGCGGGCATCCGCAACGAGACGGTGGTGGCGATGGCCCAGGAGTTGGGCTATCACACCGCGACCACGATGGACGAGGGCTATGTGGGCACCTCGGCGGGGTTATTAGAACTAAACCGTTTTGGGCAATCCCAGTTGGCGGAGGCTCTGGCGGGTAGTTCTGGGGAGGCGGACCCCGACTTGGCGATTTCAGCATTGACAGCGGACTTCACTAAACCCCTCAGCTACGTCCAGGTGACCGTCAATAAGGTCCAACTTTCCATGGCTCTTGGTGGCAGACCCTATACCGTCCACGGCGACCGCCGCTACAACCTCAAGGATTACGTGCTGGAGGTTCCGACCGGCGCGGCGGCAGTGACGGGGGGCTTTTTCCCCTTGCGCGGACGGGACACGAGTAAGATGATTGGCCCGGTGCTGGCCCAAAATGAAGAACAACTCCTCGCCCCGCCCCTGGCTGAGACCGGGGGGCTGAGCGGACGGCCCCTAGTCATGATTGGGGCTGAAAAGATTGTGATCGCGCCTTTTAACCGGGGCTACTTGATGCAGGAAACGGGGATTCGTTCGCTGTTGCCTGACGTGCGGGATGTCTTCTTGGGCGGCACTTGGCTAGTCCGCAACGGCCTACCCCAGGGCCGCGAGCAGATGCTCAAAGTGAACTTGGCGAGTTATTTGGAAGTACGCCACCGCTCGTTTATCGGGGTTTACGGGGATGGGCGGTTTGTTGCGGGCATCACCCATAACCGCAACAGTGCCCCTAAACTTGCTGAAGCTCTGGCGGCAGCCGGGATACAGGAGGCGGTGCTAATGGATTCTGGGGCGAGCACGGATTTGGTGTATCGGGGACAATCCTTGGTCTCCTACGAACCCCGCCCAGTTCCCCACGCCATTGTGGTCCAAGCCGAAATTAACCCCGCTGCTCCCCCGCCCCGACTACCCCTCGCTCAGGGTCGTCCTTAAGTTTTGAGCCGCATTTGAAGATTTCTAAGGCATGGGCGTGAGTAGCGTAATCTGTCCCTCTCCAGTCTCATCAAAGAGTTCGGCGACATAGAGGTTGCCGTTGCGGCGGTCCTCAACTAGGTCTAGGGGGTTGATGAGGCCCGCTACCGCCTGAGTGACTTGATTGACGGTGCCATCAGCGTTGAGCGAGACGGCGATAATGTCATCCCCCGCGCTATACTCCGCAATCAGCAGTTGCTGGCGCAGACTACCGCCGAAGGTCGTACTGCGGTATTCAATCACCCCGTTGGGCGAGCGATTACGTCCGAAATTGTGGGCGGGGCAGGTCCAGTCTAGGTCAGGGGCAATGCCCACGGGGTAGCCGTTGCGGTTGCCCTCAGCTACGACTTCACCACAGTCCGCATCAGCGGTGGGGTTACCGCCATTCAGCACGTACCGACCCTGGAGTGGGTTGGGATGCCCGTAATACTTGCCCGGTCGGACATCAAAGAGCCAATCGTCTTGGGTACGAACATTGTTGACGGCTGGCACTGTACCCATCGGGTCGGCTGGGGTGTTGCCTCCGGCGGCACTGCCATTGGTGGGGATGTAGAGATGGCCGTTGCTATGCCAGAGCAGGTCGTAGGCGTTGCGGACCCCGGCGGCGTAGACCTTGAGGACGGCATTGGGGAGGCTGGGGTCATAGGTGCCGGGGTCCGCAAAATAGGTCTCCGTCTGGACATCGAACCCCGTGACGGGCGGGGTCTGCCGGGGGTCAATCTGGAGGACAGCGGCGGAGAACAGACGTTCCGGGCGGAAATTCCAGGAGCTATCAGGCGCACCCATCGCGCTGTTACTCCCCTGAGTCAGGTACAGCAAACCATCGGGGCCGAAGGCCAGACTGTTACTGAGGTGGTCCTTGGCCGAGCGGGGTAAACCGTGTAGGTAAGGCTGGAGGGTGCCGACAAAGCCCGTCCCGCTCAAGGTCAGCCGGTCTACTTGCCCGGTGAAGTCAGCCGCATAAACTTCATTTTCAAACGGGATTGGATCGTTATGAGAAATCCAGATTACTTGCGGGTTGCCGGGGTCAAAGGTCAGCCCGATGATGGCCCGTCCCGCCAAGCCCGTGTAGGTCTCTAACTGCGTCAACCCACCGGTGGCGTTAATTCGCCAGCGACGGAGGTTGCCATCCAGGGAGGCGGCGTAGAGTTTTCCGTCGGGACCGATGAGCAGCGTGGAGATGGTGGCCCCGTTGTAGACTACAGCTTTAGAAAAAGTGACACCGGGGGTGGGCAGCAGGCTGGTCGTGGTCCCGGTGGTGAAGATCAGGGTGTAGGGAATGAAAGGAACCCCACTACTATCGGTGACAGCCTCGGTAATGACAAAGGTGTACTTGGTGCTAGCGGTCAGTTGGACGGCGGGTTGGTAGACGATGATATCCCCTGCCGCGCTGGTGTTGACGGTGCCGGGGACCATGGTCCCACTGAGGGTCTGGTAAAGTTGGACGGTACTGGGGTTGAGGGTATTACTCGCCACGCCGGTGCCTGGGTTGGGGAGGGCAACCTCGGCGGCGATGGCGGTATCGAGAGGGACTAGGGTCGCCCCGGCAGTGGGCGTTGTGGCGGTGACACTAGGACGATTTTGGACCGTGAAGGGAGCTTGGATAATTTGCGTCGGCCCACTGAGGGGAATAACTTGGGCGGTGAGGGTGTGGGGACCATCGCTGAGAGTACGCGAGTCATACGGGGATGGCAGTGCTCGTCGTGCCGCCGTTGAGGTCAAAAGGGGCAATGTTTTCGGTATGAAAGGGTACACCGGTTTGCGCTGGATCATCCAGGAAAAAGTCTACCCGTGTTGCTACCTTGTCGGGGCTAGTAAAGGCATAAAGTTCACCGTTGAGGGTCTGCCCTGCCAAGGGGACGGGGTTGGTCCGATTTGCCGAAGCACTCCTCAACAGGCTATAGGTCGGTGTGTAGAGGACACTAAAACTGTCATAAACCACGGGCACATCAAGTGCATTATTAGTCGAAGCCTGGATACCCGCCCGGATCGTCGTGGTTCCAAAGAAGCTAGCAGTCTTGGTGGGGATAAATTCTTGGCTTAGAAAGGTCGGGACCGCGCTACTGCTATTGACACGGTAGGCAGCCCGGATGCGCCCGGTGGTTGGGTCTACGGCAAGATAAAGATCGAGGGTAGTAATACTAGACCAGTTGAGGCCCGTAACCTGAGCAGCATTGCCGCCACCAACGGTACTCACAACGCCATTTTGCTCTTCGGTAAACTTCAACCCCAGACCGTTTGGGCCACTACTTTGATTGATGATAACGAATTTTACGTAGTTGTTTTGACCAGAGCCTAGGGAAATTCCGCCCTGTTGATAGGCTTGCTGGAGGTTAGTAAGTGGACCCTTGAGACGAGCAGTAATGGTGAAAGGGTACTGACTTGAATCTACGGCTACTTGGAGGCCATTTTTAAGATTATTGGTTGAGTTATTTCCCTTAGTTGCCGTGAGGATAAGCGTCCCAGTACTGGGGCTGAGGTCAAGGAGGGCAGGGTTGTAAGCGTTACCCGCACTATTGGTTTGGACTGAGGTAAAACCCGTACCCTGACCATCTTTATCTGCTATTGTACCCGCTGTGACCGTTGAGAAAGTGAGGTTGACGTCGCTGGGAATCGTTTGAGCAAAAACAGATAAGTTGCAAATAAGGAACAAACCGACCCAGGTTACTAAAGTAGGTAAATATTTTAAGTAGTTCATGATAAATCACCTTGAGAGCTTGGTATTTGTCCTTGGTATCAAGCATAGAGAAAACTGACAAACGGCTCAATCAAGGAAAACCCCTAAATTGAGAGTATTTTCTCAGAAGAACATTGTAAGTAAATTACCCTAAACGAGACCTGGATTACGTAAACAACTCCTGCCTGAAGGCAGAAGCTTTCAATAGCCCTGCAACTGGCAAGCCAGCCACGAACCTTCAGGCAGGTTTACAAGCTGCCCTAGCGGTCCGGGACCGGACCGCTGTCGAGAAATATTAATCGCACCATTCAAATCGGCGTCCCCATGCCAACCACAATGACCACACTTGAAAAACTTGCCAGACCGATAGGACTCCCCTTTAACAGGGTGGATATGGTTGCACCGATGGCACATCTGGCGGCTCTTCCATATAAGTGGTGAACAGCTAAATTTAATTCGAGAAAGCTGCTAACAGCCTATGGCGCATATTGGTAAATAATCTGAAACCATATGCTTGCCTCTTTAATAGTTTTATTCTTGTATTTA
>Ga0163154_10001848_pt1 | contig 31963 bp, 28 predicted proteins | sample OliLakLV19MP9P1_FD_148649 | JGI IMG/M metagenome (GOLD analysis project Ga0163154, IMG submission 148649) | Freshwater microbial mat bacterial communities from Lake Vanda, McMurdo Dry Valleys, Antarctica - Oligotrophic Lake LV.19.MP9.P1 | ecosystem: Environmental > Aquatic > Freshwater > Lake >... | reverse complement strand
CCCGCCCTATGCCCTCCTCGACGCAGTGCTCGAACAACACCTCACCTACCACGCCGACCATGCGGAACTAGTCGCCCAAGGCTTCCCCGCTCCCGTGGTCGCGCAGGTCCTCCGCTGGGTCCGCAATGCCGAGTTCAAACGTCGGCAAGCTCCGCCGGGACTCAGGGTGACGGAGCGGGCTTTTGGGACGGGCTGGCGGCTGCCGATTGCCCGCGCCTAGTAATGGGTCCCGGACTTGCGGTGGTGGACAGCGGTACGACCAGCATGCTGGAAGATCTGGCCCGCCTGGGCGACACAGTACACCAACCAATGGTCGTGGCAGTCCATCCGGCTCTCCACCTGGGCCTCAATATAGGCCATCGCCTCAGTGAGAACGGGCGCACCATTGAGACCATCCCGGGTGGAGACCCCAGCAAAACGATCCGCTCCTGGCGCAAAGGGCTGGAGGAAATGACGGTGCAACAGTTTCCCCTCTTCCACCACATTGAGAATCAAGCTATCCCCCCGGTGCAAGAGAGATTCCATGGCGCGGTCCTTGGCGACCGCGACGGAAAATCCCGGCGGGTTGAAGGTGGCTTGGCTGACCCAGGAAGCAACCATGGCCCCGGTCACTTCGCCTTTGCGGGCAGTGGCGAGGTAGAGTCCGCCGACGAGACGGCCCAACGCCTGTTCCGCTGGCGTGGCCCGGACCCGCTCAGGTCGCGGTTGACGGGCTTTACGGACGGCGTGGGCGAAGTCCGTCCCGGCTTCTTTACAAAGTTGCAAGGTGCTATCGGTGGGTTTAAATTTGACCCGGATTGTCGGGAAACCCAGGGTGAACCCGGCATCCAACAGTTTCCCCTCAATGAGATCCAAGGCCTCCCCGCTCCAACCAAACGAACCAAATACCCCGCAGGGCTGGGACTTTTTAGCGGTGGCAAGGATGACGCCCAGGGCGGTTTGAATCGGGGTCGGGGCGTGCCCGGAGATAGTCGGGGAGCCGATGATAAACCCCGCCGAGCGTTCGAGGGCCGGTTGGATGGTCAGTGCGTCGGTCTGTTCCACGTCCAGCATCTCCACCGCCACCCCCGCCTTGGTCAGTCCACGGGCGATGGCTTGGGCCAGAGTGGTCGTACTCCCGTAGGCGGAGGCATAGATTAAAACCACCTGTTCAGTCAATTCCAGTTGTTCTTCCGACCAACGGCGGTACAGATTCAACAGTTCGCGCCGATGATAGCGAAAAAGTGGCCCGTGACCAGGGGCATAAATTTTAATCTCCAGCGGTTCAATGCGCTTGAGGGCCGTGATTAACTGACGGGCGTGGGGCGCAAGCAGACTGTTGAAATAATGATGGATGTCTTCGCGGATCAAGTCCAAGTCATCATCTAGGAGACTGTAACTACAGAAATGGGTGCTGATGACCTTGCCCGTGAAAAGAATCTTTCGGACGGGCAGATAGACAAACATTGCATCCAACCAACGAGCATTGGGGGCCATCAAAAATTGCAACACGGTTTGACCCAGGGTCAGGGTATCGCCCCCTTCCACAATCTCCAGCGGCAAGCTCTGTTCCGGTGGGGCCAAGTCGCGCAGGAACTTCGCGCCCATCTTTGAGCAGAGGATTTTGAGTTGTGGGTAAAGCTCCAGGAGGCGGTCCAGACTAGCTAGGGCCTCGGGTTCAACGTGGGTCAAGATGAGATAGTCCAAGCGGGGTAACTGCGGCTCCGTCAGATTCAACTGCCGCTCCAGGACAGTCAACAATTCTTGAAAATAACGCGGGCTATCCTCCCCCGCCGTCACGGGCAAATCCACCAGGATGTTCTGCTCCCCCAGGATTAAGTAGGAGTTGTAGGTGGTGCCGTGCTGCAACGAGAACTCGATATCAAACTTGACCTTCCCCCAGTCCTGGGCACGCAGGGCCAAGATATTCGGTGCGATCCCGCCCACCTGGATACTCTGTTCACCCACATTTAAGGTACTCATTGAGCCTCTCCCGGTTCTACTCTCAGAATACTTCGATTACCCGTCAGGGATTGGGCCGGTAAGGTACGGTAAAATTGCAGCACTATCACCGCTCACCATGGCACCCAACCAACAAATTCGTCCGCTGACCGCCTGCGTCAACGCCCAAGGCCACCTCGCCATCGGGGGAATAGACACGGTGACACTGGCTGGACAATGGGGAACCCCCCTCTACGTGGTAGATGAACTAACCCTGCGGACAGCTTGCCGGGAATACGTCCAAGCCCTCGCCACGGCCTATCCCGGCGCAGCCCTAGCCATCTACGCCTCCAAAGCCTGGAATATCCTGGCTCTTTGCGCCTTGGTCCGCCAGGAAGGGCTAGGGATTGATGTGGTCTCAGCAGGGGAGTTAGCGGGAGCGTTGCAGGCCGGGGTTGCTGCAGACAAGATTTATTTCCATGGCAACAACAAGTCTGAGGCGGAACTAACCCTCGCTTTGACGGCGGGCGTGACGATAGTGGTAGATAACTGGTTTGAACTCAAGACCTTAGCGCGTCTGGGTCCGCAACTCAGCTATATTCCCCGGCTCTTAGTCCGAGTTACGCCCGGTATCGAGTGCCATACCCACGAATACATCCAGACCGGACACCTCGACAGTAAATTCGGGTTTGATCCCAACGAGATTGGTGATTTGTTTAGTTATTTAGTGGATCAACCGGGCCTCCATTGTGTCGGTCTCCATGCTCACATCGGTTCACAGATCTTTGAATTGCAACCCCATCAGGATTTGGCGCAAGTGCTGGTGGATCTCTATGCCAAGGGTCTGCACCAGGGTTTACCTTTTTGTGAATTAAATGTCGGCGGCGGCTTGGGGGTCTGTTATGTCGCAGGGGATGACCCGCCCGCCATTGCCGCCTGGGTTGAGGCCGTGGCGGGGAGTGTGGCCCGTGCCTGTGCTAGGGCAGGCCTGGACTATCCCAAACTCATCTGTGAACCGGGCCGCTCGCTCATTGCGAATTCCTGCCTTACCCTCTATCAAGTCGGCTCCACCAAGACGGTCCCCGGTGTACGGACCTACATTGCCGTGGATGGCGGGATGTCCGATAATCCCCGTCCAATTACCTACGGAGCGCGTTACACCGCTCTCATCGCCAACAAAGCCGACCAAGCAGCAGACCAACTCGTGACTGTCGCCGGGAAACATTGCGAGTCTGGGGATATTCTGCTCAAGGATGTCCTGTTAGCACAACCTGAATCTGGTGACCTCCTGACTGTCTTCACCACCGGGGCCTACAACTACGCCATGGCCTCCAACTACAACCGAGTGCCCCGGCCCGCTGCGGTCTTGGTTAATGAGGGTGAAGCAAGTCTAATTCTCCAACGCGAGACGACCGCTGACCTGTTACGTCAGGACTGTTTGCCCCCCCGCCTAATGGGTATGCCAGAATAGGAAAGCCCGTTTGGGTTTGTGTCATGTCATCTTTGCCTGTTGTTGCGATTGTTGGTCGTCCGAATGTCGGTAAGTCTACCCTCTTAAACCGTTTGTGCGGGGGACGGCAAGCAATTGTCGCAGACGAAGCGGGTGTGACCCGTGACCGCTTGTATCGAGAAGCTGAATGGACGGGCTATCGCTTCTGGGTGGTGGATACCGGCGGCGTTCTTTTTAACGAAGATACCAAGTATCTACCCCAGATCCGTGAACAGGTTGAACTCGCCCTCGCCGAAGCCCAAGTCGCTATTCTCGTCGTGGATGGTCGCGATGGTACGACCGCCGCTGACCAAGAAATTGCCAGTTGGCTCCGGGGCCGTAAGCTCAAAGTCCTCATCGTCGTCAACAAACTCGAAGAACCCTCCACCGCCCTCGGCCTCGCCGCTGAGTTCTGGAATCTCGGCCTCGGTGAACCCTACGCTATTTCCGCCATGCACGGCTCTGGGACTGGCGATATTCTGGATGCTATCGTCGCTGACTTCCATCCCCAGACCGAATTTGAAGAAGAACAACATCCCTGTATCGCTTTAGTAGGCCGTCCCAACGTGGGCAAGTCTAGTCTGCTCAACCGCTTGGTGGGCAAAAAACGCTCGATCGTCGCCGCTGAAGCCGGGACCACCCGCGATGCCATTGATACGCTAGTCAACTGGGAAGGTAAGACTTACAAATTTGTGGATACTGCTGGGATTCGGCGTCGGGCACGGGTGGATTATGGGGTAGAGTCCTTTGGCGTGGTGCGCTCGTTCCAGGCAATGCGCCGCTCCGATGTGGTCGTCTTGATGCTGGATGCCACCGAGGGCCTAAGTGAACAGGAAATGCGCCTTGCGGGTAAAGTCCGCGAGGAAGGCCGCGCCTGCATCCTTGCTGTAAATAAATGGGACCTCGTCGAGAAGAACGAACACACCCTTTTGAGCTACACCGAGAAACTCCGCGAAGACCTCTACTACCTAGAATGGGCACCGATTATCTTCATCAGTGCCCTGACCGGACAACGGGTCAGTAAGCTCTATCCCTTGGTGGATGAAGCCGTTACTCAGCACCGCCGCCGCGTCACCACCGCAGTCCTCAACGAAGTCCTCAAAGAGGCTACCTTGCGCCACTCTCCCCCCGCCAGTCGCCAAGGCCGCCAGGGGCGAATTTACTACGGTACCCAGGTTAGCACCCGTCCGCCGACCTTCTGTCTGTTTGTCAACGACCCGAAATTGTTCAAAGATAACTACCGTAAATACATCGAAGAACAGTTCCGGGGAGCCTTGGGCTTCAGTGGTACGCCGTTACGTCTCTTGTGGCGGGGCAAGACTGAGCGCGAGATCGAACGCCAAGGCCGTCAGCGGGTCCGAGTCGCAGTCACAGCAAAATCTTGACGTAGACTCAGAATGCTACTAAGCTTGAATACGCGGAACACGTTTGGGCCTGTAGTTCAATTGGTTAGAGCATCGCCCTGTCACGGCGAAAGTTGCCGGTTCGAACCCGGTCAGGCCCGCCAACCATGAATCAATTTAATACACTGCTCTGGTTGCGCTACCGTCTTTTTAGAGGTAGTCTACAGAGCCGTGAAACCAAACTGGGAGCCTGGGCGGGTGTCCTGGGTCTAAGTTTGTTGGGATTATTGGCCTTAGGGGCCGGCAGCTTAATTTTTATGGGCTTGATCGTTATCCTCCTGCCCCGCAAGGCTCCTCTAGAGATGACCATTGCGGCTGGACTGTGGGCGGTACTGTGGTTCCAGGTACTGACAACGGTTCTAGCCCAAGCGACGGGCGCAGGGGCGGTGGTGGACCCCCGGCGGTTTTTGCTCTATCCCATTCCGCTGGCCCGTCTATTTACGCTCAATGGCCTGACGACGGTGGCGGATGTGTCCTGTTGGCCCCTGTTGCCCGCCACGGTCGCGCTACTTTTGGCCCCGACGGTCTACTTCCAGTCGGGATGGGGGGTGGTCTTGGTGTTGCTGGGAGTGCTCTGGTTGGGGGTGGTCGGATTTACCTTGAATCTGGTTCTGGCTTGGTTGTTGGGTCAGGGCGGACAACGGCGGGAGGTCACGACCGCACTTTTAATCGGGGGAGTTTCGGTCTTGCCCCAGGTTTTTTTGGTGATCCAGGCCCGATTCCCTCAGTTGTTTGCTCAGTGGCGCTCGGTCCTGTCACCCTGGCAAGGTCTTTTAAAGTTCCTGCCGCCCCAGGCTTTAGCGATTGGGATGGCTGAGCTTCAGCAGGGTCAGTTGAGCGGTTTGGGACTGGCCCTAGTCGTGGTGTTGGGCTGGTGCCTGGGACTGTTGGCTCTGGGGTACTGGTGTTTTGGACGGCTAGCTCTGCAAGTCGAAACTGGAGGTACCAAGGCTGGACGAACATCCTGGCACTTACCGGACGCTTGGTGGGGGCTTTCTACTGGGACAGGAGCGATTTTAAATAAACAACTGCGTTATTTGGGACGTAATCCCCTATCGTATTTTCTACTAGTGCCCGTGGTTGTCGTCTTTGGTGGTTTGGGGCTGGGGATTTCGGCAGAGAGCTTCCGGGAGTGGGGAGGGCTCTGGGTCCTAGTCGGGGTAAGTAATGGCTTTTTATTTTCGGCCCAGTTTGCAAACAATATGTTTGGGTTTGATGGTCCTGGTTTCAAGACTTATCTCCTCAGTCCAGTCCCTTGGCAACAGGTCCTCTTAGCCCATAATCTTGCCCAAGGGGTGTGGATATTGCCCCAGGTTTTCGGCGGTGTGCTTCTACTCCAAGGACTAACGGGTGGATTGCGACTGGACCTACTGCCTCTGACCGTAATGAGCGTGGTTGTGTTGGGGGTGGTTTACAGTTTGCTAGGGAACTGGTTCTCAATTCTGGTCCCAACACGCCTAGAGTTTGGTGTTCAACGACGGCGAAGAAACTTCCCCTTGGGCTTAGCCTTGGCTCCCCTAGCTGGTCTCGGGGTTAATTTGGTCGTCCTCCTCCCCTTAGTCCTGCTAGTCCTGGGGGCACACTGGCTCCAGAACACGCTACTCCTGCAGACAGGCACGATTTTAATCATGGGAATTGCCCTGCTGGTTTACCCGGCAGGGCTAAATGCCCAAGCAAGCTGGCTAGAGACCCGTCAGGACCAAGTCCTGGAACGATTGAGTTCTCTAGAATGAACCGAAGAAGGGCAGACCAAGGGGACGGAAAACACGGAAGCGACGCAGCAAGACGAACAGGGGACTGGGATTTTTGTTCGTGTAAACACGGTTATTTTATGGGAATGAGCACAGGATTGCAAGCTTTTTTCCGTGTATTCACGTAAAGTAACGATGAAGCTTGCGATGGCGGGGAGCCGCATAGCCCATGACCAAAGGCCGAAATGTCATGTGGTGAAGCGCGTCATGGACGTACTTCGGCGCGTGGGTCGGGTAGAGAAGGGGGGGCAAAATCGGGATGTCGTGGGCGGGGCGGCGGCACCAGAGGACCTCGGGGTAAAGAATATCGCCCTCTAGATCGAGGAGGGTGGTCCGGCCTTGGGCCAAGACCCGCAGGACCCAGGTGCAGGGAGTATCGGTACCCACCAATTGGGCGGGCCGGACGTGGCCCACGGGGGTCTCAATCTCCACCACGGGCCAGTCAGGGTCTGGGGTAAGGCGGAGAATCGTATCCTGCAACTCTAAATCGAGTTCATCCAGGTGGTCGGTGATGACAGCAGGTTGTCCATCGCGCAGGAGGACCGCTATGCCATCACTGTATTGCTCCAGGACGAAGCTTGCACTCTCGTAGACAATGATCTGAGACACAAGGGCGGGTGAAGATGTTGGTACTTAGCTTGCCGCCATTGCCGCTTGAACTCATGAACTTCCCATGAATTCTTGACAAGGAGCTAGGCAATGGAGCCGCGTTTACGGGCTTCTTTGTGGGAGACGCGCACCTGGCTCAACCCAGACTTGACCATCTCCTGTTCCAACAGCGCGAAGAATTGGGTACGGTCGGCGGAACGGACGACGGCTTGGTTGTGGGCTTCAGCCAAGGCGACGGGATAGCCCTGGCCTTTTTGAGCTTGGTCGAGGGCACAGCCGAGGACCTGTTCGAGCAGGGTGTCATCTTGAGCAACCCAAGCCGGGAACTCGATCCGGGCCACTTCATCCCCGACATGCAAGTAGCAAAAATAGACCCCATGGGGACCATAGAGCCCCAAGATCCGGGAAGTGCTCCGCCATAGCGCACTGCGTTCTCCAGGCTGAAGTAAAGTTTCCCAGAGCCGACTGTCAGTGAGGGGGCTGAGACCCTGACCACAGGCTGTGGCGCGGGGTTTGAGACCGGGGCAATGCTTTTCACAGTCTGGGGGTTGGTGGGGACAGGCAGTGATTCTGAGTAGGTTCACCGTTTCACTGGCGCGTGAGGCACTGATGTAACCCGCCATTGGGACCCGCGCTTCCCGCAACCGTTCCCAATGGGCCAAGAAGGAATCGAGCACCTGGGGTTGGTAGAGTTGGGGAATTTGTTCTAGTTGCCAATAGATTAAGGAACCGTCCACGAGGGCGACCGTAGGCAGGGGGCAAGGGTCTTGAGCTAGGTCCGCCAAGACGCGGAGTTCGGCCCGCGAACGCTGGATCGCCAGCCATTCTTCAATATTGAGGCCCAGTTGTTGAGGTCCGTAGAGGTCTTCTTCTTTATAAAAAAGCTCAGGCATACTGTCGAGTCGCGCTCGCTGCCCCGTCCCGTAATACAGACAAACCCGGCCGACATTAATTAAAAAACAATAGGCAATCTCATGGTGACTGGGTTTAATCTGGGAACCATCCGTCGCTAGGACCCGGTGTTGGCGAGGAATCGGCGTGACCGGACGGCCCCAGTAGCCATCTACTTGCAAAGGCTCCACAGGTTCGCCAACCAAGAAACCTACCCCCGCTAAACTCGGGATAGTGGTGGGGTCCTGGGCTAGGGCGGTGAGGAGGTGCTGAGCGCGGCGTAGGCGGTGTTGCATCGCTTTACTCTCAGCTTGGAGTTGATTACCTACGCCCTTCATCTGTTGGTTGAGCTTGAGGAAGTCGAGCATTTTACCCTGGGAGCCGTTCCCTCAAAAATATCAGAAGTTACGGCGCGATAGGACGGTAGTCGCCGTTAGGTCCGGTTGTTGGGCCTGTTTTTGCCCATTGGTGAGGGCAGTATTGAGAGCCCCTTGGAGGGTGAGCTTGACCCGGGGCGGATTGTTACTTGCGTTGTTACTGCTGAGGTTGGGAGCGGGAGGCGTAACTGTGTCATCCACGACCGTGAAATTACTGAGATTGTCTACCAAAGGTGCAGCGATGGACAGTGTAGCGTCCGCTGCTATACCATCTTGAACACGCGGTACTCCCCCCACGGCCCACCAAGCACTGGAAAAGTTAGCCACATTGTTTAGCGCAGTGGGTACAGGTTGGTCAGGACAGTCATCTATATAGAGACTAAGGGTACCGCCGCGAAAACCCAAGCTAGCTAAATCCGTGGAGGGCGCAAGGTAGTAATAGGCCCTGAACTCAAAAGGTGAAGCATTGAGACAATCCGGTGCGTTGGTACTCAAGTCGCCATCACGGTACCGCAGCAGGGCTAGGACTGGTACAGCGTCATCTGCATAGAGCGGCAGGAAGGCTGTACCCTCGTACTGCGTATAAATAGCAACCGCCTTTTGAATATCTTTACTAATGAAAGCTTGGGCCTTTTGGAGTTGGGTGCGTGAGGAGACGGTACTGAGATTCACCACACTCTGCTGTGTCATATTGGCAGCAACAGCAGCGATACCCACCCCAATAATCCCAATGATTGAGACCCCGACCAGTAATTCTGTCAAGGTCAATCCGTGCTTGCGCTCCATACTCAGCCTCCTAACAACGTCCAACACTCCCTCCCCTGGCATCACTCGCCGTAGTCCCACCCACTAGACAATCCTGCCGTAACGCACCAAGATAGGTCGTGACGGTGATCCGGGCAACATTGGTCATCCCCGCTTCACGCAGAGCCAAGCTGAGCCGGGAATTCACCTCAAGGCCATTGCTGTCTGACATGGTGCCATTTTCATCAAAAGTAATCTGCAATATCTGCTCCCCATCCTCCCCAAAATTAGATTGGGCTGGCGTTCCAGGGCGGTCAGTGACGAAATAAACTCCACCATCTAAGGTCTGCCAAGGTTGGTTGTTGCGGTCAGCGAGCGGGATCGCACTGTCGAAATAACGAAACCGGACTGGTGCCGTGGGGATACTACCCGCCGTCACCGTATCGAATTCCACTACGTAGGGAGAACTACGGGATTGGGCCAGTTGTTGAGCATTAACGAGGGCTGACATTACTTGCTCTGTTGCGGCGTTAAGGCGGTTACGTTGGATCTGGGGGACAAAAGCAAGGCTCGTGAGCGATGCCAGAACGCCCAAGATGACCACAGCCACCAAAAACTCAATCAGGGTAAAACCCAGCGTGGTTCGGAATCGTCTCACCTTCGTTGCCCCGCCCTTTACCAGTGCCCATAGTATATCGGTTGTTTTTGCAAACTAACCCTAGGATTCCCGTGAACCTTGAGTGAATTTAGGTTTAAAGAGTTACGCATTTTCCTGGGGGTGAATTTTGAACTTAGACCGAGTAATCTGGCATTGACGGAACCTCAGCTTTAGCTCTTTGATTACAACATCAAGGGGGGAGACAAAGTGATTGCGACAAAATTGGCACGTAGACGGCAGGGAGTAGCCCTCATCACCGTCATTCTGTTGGGGCTAGCCCTGACGGTTTTAGTTCTGGGTCTGATTGTGCGTACCCAGGGCGACAAATCCCTAATCCAGCGTGGTCGTGAAACCATTGCGGTCCAGACAATTGTGGAGGGAGCCGTGGGCCGTGCTCGGGCACGGATTGCCGCTGCTTTCAAGAGACCACAAGCTGAGCAAAACTTTCGGGCCTCTCAAGCAGACCTAGACCTCCATGGAGTTGCTTTTGATGACGATATAGCGTTGTTGACAACCCCTGGGGGCGTTCCCATCTACGAATTTACAGTAGATCATGACAATGACTCAGCCGATGGTGCTGACGCAACCGATACACCCCGCCGCATCGTCCGCTACACTTTACGCTTAGAAAAAACCGACTATCCCAACCATCCTGCTAATAGCTTGCTACTGCCTCCTACCTCGGCTCCTACCTCGGAGGTTTCAACTTTTGGTAAGCCCCTAGCCTGTTTTTCTAGTGGCGTACTGGCCCAGACGGACTATCAATCGGATTGGTGTTCAAACAATGGGCCGACGGCTGGCGGCGTGATTGCGAATTTAGCGTTAACTCAATATTATGTGGTGACGGCGGTTTTAGTGGATGAACCGGGTCGTCCTTGGGCGGGGCTACAAACACGGATCAAAGTATCACGCAACTCTAATTTCCGTGGAAAATTTGCTGTCTACCGCGATAATCTTGAAATCTTTCCCGGCGGTGGGTTTACCATCCGGGGCGGGATTCAGAGTAACGCTAATCTCTTCATCGGTAATGGAGTCAACCTGAAACACCTGCGCGATGTAAGCGATCCTAACTTTGATTCCACCGATTCTAACGTGAATACCGTGGGCCAAATTTACCGTCACCGTCTCCACAATAACAATACCGAGAGCGATGTCAATATAGACGTGCAAGTAGGCGATACCCTCCAGACTCGTTCTCTGACCCCCAATAATGATTCCTTGAAGGTAGGTGCAAGCCTCAGTAATTACAACGTTGGCTTCCTCAATGATTACGATGCCAATGGCGATGGTATCCTGACAGACCCCGGCGACCGTGACGTGAATGGGGATGGCCTCTATCAATATGGCGAGACTTTCAAGGGGGCTGGTGGGGCGGCTGGGGCCAACGAATGGGTCGTAGACACCGATTCAGTCCAGAGCTATACCGGCCCTAATGGGACTACGCAGACCGCCACGGGTTGGGATGAGATTGCCAAGGAGTATTTTGGCGGACGGCTCAATACCAACGCTGAGGCTTACAATGTCCCCGGTGCTGACAAACTAGATCCCAACAATCCTGAAAATACCAGCATCAATTCAGCCAATGTGAATGGCCTGCGCGTAGAAACCATGACGGGGACCTCAGTTGCGACGCTCCCCGCCAATACCAGTAATCTCAGTAATGGCGAGACCGTGATTTGGCGCGATGGGGAGGCTATCGCCGTCATCAGTGCCGATGGGTTAACGGAATGGGCTGCTGTTAACACAGACCTAAGCACTAAACAATCCAACAAGGTCGTCAAACAGATAACCCCAAGGGGGAGCAGGGCGACTGGCGAAAACTGTAACACCAACCCGCCGTCCACCCTCAGCTTTAGCCCTGTCGACACTGCCTCTATAGCGAATGCCGGTGAACGCAAATTTCCCAAGTGTACGTTTTATAACAGCAGTTTCCGGGATGGGCGGGAGAGTGCTAACAGTGGGCCAGGAAGTATCACTGTGACCAATATTAACGTCGGTAATCTGAGCCGCAGTGGTCTAGCTCCTGCCAGCGGTCTAATCTACGCCACTCGCTTTGATGCTGTTGCCGGTAATGGGTCCACCAAAGTCCCGAATGGTATCCGCATCCAGAATGCCAGCGTTCTACCCAAAGAAGCGATTGTGAATGATGCCCTCAGCGGGACTACCTGTACTAAGAATCCCGCCTTGAAATGCATCACCCCGACCAATTTCAACTTGACCACCAATGACCCGCTTTATGTCCAAGGTACTTTCAACACAAAGACAAGCGGGGGGAGTAACTGGATACCGGCTTCCTTGACCTCTGATGCCATTACTGTCCTCTCGAATAACTGGCGGGATGCTGACAATCAGACGGGCAATAATAACTTTGCTACCTTCACGGAGATCAATGCCGTCATCGTCTCCGGGATTGTTGCTTCTAAGGGTAGTAACTATAGTGGCGGGCTGGAGAATTTCTTCCGGCTTCTGGAGAACTGGAGCGGCTCCAACCCAAGCTGTCGCACGGCCTCACCGGGGGGGAAGAAATGCACATTACAGTTCAAAGGAACGATTATTCAACAGTGGACCAGCCGTTTTGCCACGGGCCGTTGGGGTAGTGGGTACTACTCTGTACCCGAACTCCGCGATTGGGGTTATGACCTAGACCTACTCCCGCAACCCGATGATATTTTCAGTGCCGGACTTGGTGGGGTCAGCGTGACTACAGTGGGCGGACCGGATGGCGTGTTTCAGAAGACCTTAACTCAGGCACAGATGACAGGCATTAGTACCTTGGACCGCATTCCCCTAACCGAGGAGCCCTAATGAAAACTCGCCAGCGTCAGGGTGCTGCGTTGATTGAAGTGCTGGTAGCCTTGGTAATTCTGACTATACTCCTGGTGGCCCTACTGCCTGGTTTGACCGGTTCAGCAGTCCTCCTCCAACAAAATTCCCAGGTAAATCTCGCGGCCCAAGTCGCTAAGGAACAACTGGAAAAAATCCGTGCCCTCTACATTCCCGTGGACGGGCTACGTTCCCCCCGGAGTAATGTGCTGGGTACAGGGACTTTTTATTGCACCTTAGGCGAACAGTTCGAGGACGCGCTCAATCTCTGTCCCACTACCTTGACTGGTGCTGAGACACTTTTTGGTGCCAATGCTACTGTTTATCGCGTCCGTTCCGTGGTCACGGATGGTCCCGTGGGTTGCTGGTTTCAGGAGGCTAGTGTCTCTGATACGGCAAAGGATAACCTGGGTACACCCTTAGTTTGTTACGAAACCCCGGCTGCTGCTGCTACCGCTGGGGTTTTCCCGAGCTATCGCTCTTCCAAGCAGGTCACAGTTTGGGTCTATATGGAGGACACGCCAACTGCTAATGACAATAACCCCCAAGTCTCTTCAGTCCAAGCTAGTAGTGGTCAAGCAGGCGCAGAAACCTTGCGCTCTGGTCCACTTGTAATTCTCTCAACTACATTTTGAACTCATGCAAAAAGGGCACGCTTAGGTGCCCTTTTTAGTAATTGTGGTAGGACTACTTAACCGCCGAAGCCTGCGGCAATGATAATAAGGCCTGCCGCCGCTGCTGCAAAAGTGAGGAACAGACCAGCATTAGGACTGCCCATCCAAGAGTAGCTTTTGTCTTGATTCTTCATGATCCACCTACAAACGTTGACTTAATAGTAATGATAGGCTGTAATTTGTGTAAAATGTTTGATTTTCTTAATATTTGGGCCATTCTCATACTTTCTGTGATAGTTCAATCTTTGGGGAGAGTACGGGATAACAAACGTGCTCTTACAGTACTAAGGGTGACTTGAGCAGATTGTGGTTGCCCATACTCCCCTGCAAGGACTGGATTTAGTTGATTGTGCACGAGCCAATGCGACCCTCGGCGTAGCTACGGCCTGCGAACGCTGTGGTTATGGCACTGATGCTCCCAAATTCTTGACCAACCTCAGGACGGCCTGTGCCCAGATTGGGGTCACTATCGCGGGCCTCAGTGACCTCGACCCCGCAACCTCCCACAAAATTCCCGAAGGGGTTGAGATTGCCCCAGAAAGCCCCGGTGTTCTTTAGGAGAAGCCATAATGACCATTGCCAAAATTAGTCAAGACCAAGCACCCCAAGGCCAGAATGGTCAACGGTATCTAGCTGCTGGTGTCCAAGTTGCCCTGCGCCTCTGGGAAAACGAACTACCAGGGGATGACAAACCCGCCACCAGCCGTGATTACGAGACTGTGGGGTATGTTTTGTCAGGACAGGCCGAACTCCATCTCGACGGTCAACAAGTCCTCCTGAAGCCCGGCGACGCCTGGCTGGTCCCCGCCCATGCCCAGCACCAATACCGAATCTTGGCCCCCTTCACGGCGGTTGAGGCCACCAGCCCCCCTGCCCAGTACCAAGGGCGGGACCTCAGTTGAACCGTTCACGCAGCATTGATGATGGTAGCCGAGCTAATCCCCCCTATACTTGTAAGGTTGAAAGCCGCAAGAAAGGAACCCCGGGATGGAGGCTTGCTTAGATTACCAAAGCGCAGTTTACAAAGATGCCTACAGCCGCATTAACGCGCTGGTGATTGAGGGTGAGGCACAGGCTGTTCACAACTATGAGCAATTGGCTGAGCTGATCCCAGCGGAAGCTGAGACCCTCCGCAAGCTCGCCGCCATGGAGAATCGTCACCGCGCTGGTTTCACGGCCTGTGGTCGGAACCTCCAGGTTGAGCCGGACATGGCCTTTGCTAAACGGTTCTTCCAGTCCCTCGAAGATAATTTCCGGGTAGCAGCGGATACCGGGGACCTTGCGGCCTGCTTGGTGATTCAATCCCTCATTATTGAGTGTTTCGCCATTGCGGCTTACAACATCTATATCCCAGTGGCTGACGAGTTCGCCCGCCGCATCACTGAGAATGTGGTTAAGGACGAATATTTACACCTGAACTTCGGTCAAGAATACCTCCAGCGTAATTTTGACCAGATTAAAGCCGGGGTAGAGCGTGCCAACGCCGTCAATTTACCCTTGGTCTGGCAGATGCTCAATGGGGTTACTGAGGATGCACAGGTTCTCGGGATGGAGCGCGAGGCTTTAGTTGAAGACTTCATGATTGGCTATGGGGGTGCCTTGGGTGAGATTGGCTTTAGCACCCGCGAGGTGATGAAGATGTCCTCCCACGGCCTGCGGGGTGTTTGAGGTGGCATGTTCGGTTTAATTGGACATCTAACGGATCTAGCCCATGCCCAGGAAGTGGCCCACGACTTAGGGTATGACGAATACGCAAGTCAGGGGCTGGAATTTTGGTGTATGGCTCCGCCCCAAGCGGTAGATGAGATTTCCATTACCAGCATCACCGGTCAAGTGATTCACGGTACTTATATCGAGTCTTGCTTCCTGCCGGAGATGTTGAGCGGGGGAAAGTTTAAGACCGCAAGCCGCAAGATCCTCAACGCCATGGCCCATGCCCAGAAACAATGCTTAGATATCACGGCTCTAGGCGGGTTTGCCTCAATTATTTTTGAGAACTTTAATCTCGAAAAAATGACCCAGGTGCGTGATATTACCCTGGATCTTGACCGTTTTACCACCGGGAACACCCACACTGCCTACGTCATCTGTGAACAGGCCCGCCGGGGTGCCTCAGCTCTGGGGATGGATCTGGCTCGGTCTCAAGTTGCGGTGATTGGGGCGACCGGGGATATTGGCAGTGCAGTCTGTCGCTGGCTTTCCCAACGGGCAGGGGTGGAAAAATTGCTGTTAGTCGCCCGCAATCAAGAGCGTCTGACCAACTTACAGACCCAATTGGGTTACGGTACCTTGATGACTCTAGAGCAGGCCCTACCGGTGGCGGATGTCATCATCTGGGTGGCGGCCTTGGGACAGGCGATGCAGGTAGACCCCGGCATTCTCAAAACCCCCTGTTTGATTATTGATGGTGGCTACCCCAAAAATCTCCAGGCTGCAATCCAACGGGAGGGGATTTATGTCTTAGAAGGCGGGATCGTTGAACACGCTCTTGACATCAACTGGAAAATCAAGAACTTCTTTCGGATTGCTAACCCAACGCGACGCTTATTTGCCTGTTTTGCCGAATCCATGTTGCTAGAGTTTGAAGGTCTGCACACCAGCTACTCCTGGGGCCGTAACCAAATCACTCCTGAGCGCATGGATGAGATTGGTTCACTTTCGCGTAAACACGGCTTCCAGCCCTTGGGGATCAGCTCCTAGACCAGCAGCGGCGGAAGCATCAAGTTTCGATAAAGTTTTAATTCTTGTCTGAATGCGCTGTTTAATTAAAGGCAACTCCTTCCTGTTGATGAAACATGTTCTTACTCCCCTCGCTTAGCCCAGTCCCGCCCCCCGAGTGGGAAGATTTTTTCACTATTGTTACAAAAATTCGGGAATCTTGAAATCTCCCCACAATTTTTCAGACCGCTGTTACTGAGACCCGGCAGCTACTCCATGCTGACCGGGTCTTGATCTATCAATTTAATGAGGAATACCTAGGCACGGTGGTGGCGGAGTCGGTAGGGCTAGCTTGGACTGCGGCTCTAGGAGCCAAGATTATCGACACTTGCTTCCAAAAAAGTCGGGGTTCCCAATACAGCAACGGCTACATTACACCCATTAACAATATTTATCAGGCGGGCTTGACGGCTTGTCACCTTGAGCTTCTAGAACGGTTTGAGGTCTGCGCTAACCTTGTAGTTCCTATCTTTCGCGATCAACGGGTCTGGGGCCTCTTAATTACCCACCAATGCGCTGGACCGCGCATTTGGACTGAGGCTGAGGTAAATCGACTCTATCAGATTGCGACCCAACTCACTATTGCCATTCAACAGAGTGAAACGGTTTCCTTGCTCAAGGAACGGCAGGCACGAGAGGAGCGAGACCGTCTACTGATGGTGGTCAACAAGATCCGTCAGGTATTGGATCTTGAACAGGTCCTCAAAACGACAGTGGTTGAAGTCCATAAACTCCTCCAAGCTGAACGCGTTGCCATTTACCAATTCCAGAAGGACTGGAGCGGCGCATTTGTCGCTGAATCCGTGGCTCCCGGCTGGTTATCATGGCTGGGTCAAGACAATTTACCGTTGAATCGGAATATTGAGCAGTGTAGTGCGCGGATTCTGGGCCGGGGTTGGGCTGACACCTATCTTCAGTCCACAGGCGGTGGACCTTTTCAGCAAGAGAGTTTCCGGGTCGCTGAAGATATTTACACTATGGATTTCGCGCCCTGTCATATCGAGATGCTAGAACAGTTCCAAGTCCGTGCTTATCTTATTGTCGCCATTATCAAGAACCAAAAACTGTGGGGACTGTTGGCGGTCTATCAATGTTCAGGTCCACGGGTATGGGAGGAAGCAGAAATTAACCTAACTTATCAGGTTGCTACCCAATTGACCGTGGCCCTACAACAGGCAGAGTTGTACCAAGCAAGCCAAGCCCAAGTCGTTGAACTCGAACGGTTAGCCCGCCTTAAGGACGATTTTATAAGCACCGTCTCCCACGAGCTCCGCACGCCCGTCTCCAATATGAAATTGGCTATTCATATGCTCAAGCAGGCCAAGAGTGAAGCCCGCCGCCAAAGTTATGTCCAGATTCTAGAGGGGGAGTGCGACCGTGAAATTGCGCTCATCCAAGACCTTTTGGATTTGCAACGCTTGGATACTTACGCCCATCCCCTAGCCCTCAACAGCCTAGACCTTACCCCTTGGCTTGAGCAGCTCGCCGCACCGTTTCAAGAACGGGTCCAGGAACACCAACAGCAGCTCATGCTCAAGCTAGCCAGCAACCTCCCGCAGCTATGTACGGAGGTGCAGAGCCTAGAGCGTGTCCTCGTCGAACTATTGAATAATGCCTGTAAATATACCCCAGCCAGACAGAGTATCACGTTAGAAGTCGGGCTAGAAGAGACGCACCTGATTTTTGCAATTACCAATACTGGGGTTGAGATCCCGGCTGCCGAGTTAGCGCGGGTCTTTGATAAATTCTATCGCATTCCCAATAACGATCCCTGGCGACAACCAGGGACCGGCTTAGGCTTGGCTTTGGTGCGACAACTCACCTTACGTCTAGGCGGTCAAGTCCAGGCGGAGAGCACGGATAACCAGACGACCTTCCGGGTCCGGCTCCCCTCCAATCAGCTATAGCTCGCGCTAGTGGGCTGCCCAGACAATCTGCTTGAGATCAATGCCTTCTTGGTGCATTTCCCACAAAGGAGACATCTCCCGTAACCGCTCAACTACCTGCACCACTTTGTCCACCACCCGGTCAATGTCAGCTTCAGTGGTGAAGCGGCCCAGCCCGAAACGTAGAGAGGAGTGGGCCAGTTCGTCGCCGACTCCGAGGGCCTTGAGGACGTAGGAGGGCTCCAGGGAAGCTGAGGTACAGGCGGAACCCGAGGAGAGGGCGACGGTCTCGTTCAGCCCCATCAACAGCGACTCCCCCTCCACAAAAGCAAAGCTCAAGTTGAGGTTGTTGGGTAAACGCAGGGTCTCGTCACCATTCAGGTAGACCTCGGGCAACCGGGCCATCAGTTTTGCTTGAAGCTGGTTACGGAGAGCCAAGAGTCGAGTGGATTCCTCTGCCATCTCGGTTACGGCTAGTTCCGCCGCCGCTCCGAGCCCGACAATCAGGGGTACATAGAGGGTCCCGGAACGCATGCCCCGTTCGTGCCCACCGCCATGCATCTGGGGAGAGAGCCGGACGCGGGGATTTTTGCGCCGCACATATAAGGCTCCAATGCCTTTAGGACCATAGAACTTGTGCGCCGAGATGCTCAACAGGTCAATCTGCTGGGCTTCCACATCTACTAGGACCTTACCTACAGCTTGGGCAGCATCGGTATGGAAGAGGACGCCCCGTTCCCGGCAAATCTGCCCAATCTCGGCGACGGGTTGAATCACGCCGATCTCGTTATTTGCCATCATCACTGAGACGAGGATGGTGTCTTCGCGGATCGTGCGCTTGAGTTGATCCAAGTCAATCAGCCCGTTGGGCTGGACTTCTAGATAGGTAATCTCAAAGCCTTTTTGTTCCAGGTACTTGGCACTGTCGAGGATGCACTTGTGTTCAGTAACTGAGGTGATGAGGTGCTTGCCCTTATCCTGGTACATCTCCGCCACGCCCTTGAGGGCCAAGTTATTGGACTCGGTTGCACCACTGGTGAAAATAATCTCTTTCGCGCTGGCATTGATGGCGCGGGCGACCTGTTCACGGGCGTGTTCGACGGCTTCTTCCGCTTCCCAACCGTAGGAATGATTACGAGAAGCGGCATTGCCAAATTTCTCGGTGAAGTAGGGCAACATGATATCGAGAACCCGCTGGTCCACGGGCGTCGTTGCATTATTGTCCAGATAAATCGGACGGGTCATCGCTAAGCCTCATCGGGGTGCACTTGCCTGAATACCATACTAACTTAGTATTGTTTCTCAACCCAGCCCCAGTCCGCTAATTCTCAGTCAGAGCAGCTCTCCAAAAGCCCTGTGTTACGCTTGAATCGTCTGGTTGGGCTTCAAGGAGTAAGGGTTATGCCGCTAGAGACTGAGCGTGGGTTGCCTGTCACCATCATCACGGGTTTTTTGGGGAGTGGCAAAACCACCCTGGTCAACCACATTTTGACTAATAATCAAGGCATCAAAACGGCGGTTATCGTCAATGAGTTTGGGGATATCGGGATTGACAGTGCTTTGATTGTCTCCACGGACGAGAGCATGATTGAACTGGATAACGGCTGTGTCTGTTGTACGGTGCGCGATGACCTAATCGAGGCCACCCTCAGAATTTTGGAACGGACGAACCCGGTGGATTACCTGATTATCGAGACGACGGGTCTAGCGGACCCCGCGCCGATTGCTTTGACTTTCATGAGTCCGCAGTTGCGGCCCTTGACAAGGTTGGATGCAATTGTGGGCCTAGTGGATGCTGAGAATTACGCGCCCGACCTTTTCAATTCTGAGACCGCACTCAATCAGATTGCCTACTCAGACATCTTGCTCCTTAATAAGGCCGATGTAGTTTCCCCGGAGCGACTGGCCCAATTGACCAAACAGATTAAAGAAATTCAACCCGAAGCTCCAATTATCCCGACTCAAAATAGTGTCGTGGACCTGCGGCTGATCCTGGATGTGGGTGCTTTTAAGGTAGATAAATATCTCACGATTCAGGACGAAGGGCATGACCATCACGATCATGCTCACGAACACGATGACCATGAGCATCACGACCATGCTCATCATGACCACCCTACTCACTTTGAGGCTGAGGGCTTTAGTTCAGTTTCCATCGAGCTTGCCGAACCCCTAGCTGTCCAGAAATTACAACGCTTCCTTGATGAATTACCCGCGAATGTCTTCCGGGCGAAGGGCTTTTTGTGGGTGAAAGAAAGCCCCGAGTGTGTTATCTTCCACCGCGTCGGGCAGCGGGTGCGGCTGGATTACGAGAAATGGAAGATGACCCCGCAGAACCAAGTGGTTTTCATTGGTCAACACTTGGACGCAGAACGCATCCGCCAAGGTTTCCTGAACTGTGTCGCTAGCAAAACCAAGACCAAACCCCGTGGTTTCGTGCGCTAGAGGCTGGCGGGGGGACCGCCACTGCCTTGCTTAATTCATTAAGTAATATTACAATCCAATAAGAAGTGTTAAGTGGAGCTGACCCATGGTGATGAACTTTCTGGCCCCGCAGTCGCCTACTACCGAAGTAGATCTGGATTTCAAGACTTTTTTTGTGAGTTTAGTGGAGTCGGCCTGTCGTGATGGCTTGACGCTCGCTGACATTGACCAGGAAATCGCTGGTGTTCGTGAAGGTTTGGACGTCCCTGGTCTAGAAAGCTGGCCTCTCAAGGAGTGGGCTACCCAGACCTATTGGGCCTATCAAAATAATGTCCGTGCTGCGGCAAAAGTGGAAGTCTGTGGTCTCTGTGGCAAGATTGCGCCCTACCGCGAACTCAACTGCGCTAGTTTTTGCCCCTACACCCGCTAGGCTCTGTCTGCTGAGGACGGGAACGAGTTTTTGGATGAACAAGGTTCACGCATCAAACTAAACAACCTAGATGTAAGGGGATGGCGAGTAAGGGGAGCAGAGCCAAGAGGAGCCAGACCCACAACCAGTTCGTTGTCGGTTTTGTCGGTAGAGGTTGCAGGAGGGCTTGGACTCGTTCGCCTAAGCGGTAATCGGTGTCTGCCATGCCCGCACTCCAAACTTGCGTGTGGGCGGTAGGGTGCGCGACCACGAGGAGCAGAGCTTCCGCGAGTAAAAGCGGGTCGGTGCGCTCACAACTCCAACGGTCTGCCCGCAATTCCCGCAGAGCGAGCAATTCCTGCCAAAGTAGACGGCTCTGGGGTAGCCAAGCCGTAGCCCGTTGCACCCAACCTAGCCAGAAGAACCAGAAGGTATCCCGGTAATAGGCGTGGGCTTCTTCGTGACACAAGGCCGCTTCGAGTTGACCCGGGCTGAGGGCATTGAGGAGCCCCTGACTGACCACCAGTTGCGTCTTCCAGAAACCAACTTGGGCAATGAACAGACTAGGTTCTGGCATGAGCAGGGCTGCGCGTCCCCGGACCATGATTTGGGGATAGTCCCGGAGTAGCTGGTTTAGGTGGCGTCCCTGGCGGACCAAGCTCATTCCACAGCCGACCGTCAGTCCAAGTAAGCCCAGGGCCAAACCATGCATCAAATAATCGTCTCCGTGGAGCAACGTGAGGTGGTCCGGGCACATCCCCAGAGTCGCAACCGCCGTACTCCACAACAACACAGGCGGGAACAAGAAATAGCCCAGCACCCCTTGCCAACCCAGGACCCCCTTTCCCTGCCACCGGACCCCCCAAGATAACAACAGAGCCACCGCCGCCATGACTAGGTGCAAGGGTCCTCCTTTTGACGCGCCCGCCGCGCCGTCTCAATTGACCGGGCAATCGCTTCTAGTTGCTCTCGACTCGCCGTATCCAGATCATCGGTCAAAGTCGCCATCAACTCCGGGGTCCCCACCGCCAAAAATTCCCGCAGACGACTATTCGCTTCTAGGACTGCTGCCTCAGATTGAGAGACCAGGACTCGCCACCGGAATACCCGCCCTGTCTCATCACAGCCTACCCAGCCCTTCTGGAGTAACCGACTCAGCACTGTCGTCACCGAGGAATGACTCAACTCCCGGTCGGGATCACGCAACAAAAACTCATGGACCTCACGGGCGGTCGCCTCCTGGAAGTGCCAAAGGATTTCTAGGATCTCGCGCTCTAGGGGGCCAAGAGTCAGACGGAGGGGGCGGTGGTCCGGCAGCGGCATGATGGATTGAGAAGTTGTACAGCTAGGTTAGCACTCGACAGCCCGTCGTTTGACAGTCCAGGGGACCCTGTTTGACTATTGGGAAAATTCCTCAGGTATGACTGTGCAACGCAATCTGCTACTTCTCTCGCTCTTGCTACTTACCCCGGTAGCTCTTGCTGAACCGATGACCAAAGCCCAGCTCCTTCAACAGGAAGGGACGACCTCCGGTACGCTGTCTCCCCAGACCCTGGCTCAGGTCCCGGAACCCAACCTCACCCCGGAAGAAGATAGTGGCGAGATTGACCTGCTCAACGAAGTTACTGTCACCGCCACTCGTCGCTCGACGCGGCTCAGAGATACTTCCAGCACGGTCTATATTGTGGGCCGCGAAGAACTGGAGCAAAAGGGAGCTAACAACGTCGGGGATGCCATCCGGGGGGTACCGGGGGTCCAGACCAACCTCTTTGGTGCGGGGTCCGATGTCCACAACAACTATTTCATCCGGGGTCTACCCAACTCGGGCCTAGGCATTTTAGTGGATGGGCGACTGATCACTAACCTCAACCAGGAACACTTTGACTTGGGCGACCTCCCGGTCAACAACCTAGAACAAGTGGAAGTCCTGACCGGAAGCGGGGCTGTTCTCTACGGCTCCAACGCCGTCGGCGGGGTTGTCAACCTCATCACCCGTCGTCCCACCGAGCCCTTAGAAGCCCGTTTCAAGACCGAGTTCGGCAGCTACGGCTATAGCAATTACTTGGCAAGCTTCGGCGGGAAGATGGAACGCTTTGGCTACATGCTCGATTACCAACAGTTCGACACCAGTAACGACTACTACTATGAGGTCCAGCGGCCCACTGGCTTGTTCACCGGGGTCCGGCCCAACGGTTATGTTAACGCCCGCAATTACAATGCAACGCTGACCTATGACCTGGATGAGCGTAATCGGCTTGCCCTGGATGCCTACGTCCGCACCAATACCCGGGGGATCGCGCCCTTCACGATTATTGACCCGACCCGTCCCCTAGAGACGGATGGTGAAGCCCAATTTGAAATTACGCGCTTGAGTACCGAATCCCAGGGTGTGGCCCTCACCTACGACAGCCAGTTGGGGCTGGGTCAGGATTCCGAGTTACAAGTGGTCCTGGGGCTAGACCATAACCGCATCACTGAGCAGGCCGGTTACGAACCGGAGGACTTGGGCGTTTACACCGATATCTCTGCCTTCAATGCTCAAGTCCGCCACAACTGGCAATTCGACCCGACGAATAATTTCACCTACGGCTTCGATTACATCCGCGAGTTTGGTAACTCTGCCGCCAATGATGGCAGTCTCACCAACTTTGACTCTGCCGCCGGACGGCCCGCCATCTTTGGGCTCTATACTTGGACGCCCAGCGAGACCTTGTTATTTAATGTCGGTGCTCGTTACACCGTACCCGACCCGCTCGTGAATGGCTCGTTCACCCGGACCCTATCGAGTTCCTTTGACCCTGGGGTAGGCGCACGGTGGCAGATTACTCCGACTTTGGCCCTGCGCGGCAACTACCAGAGCGTCTACCGTGCCCCCAACTTCAACGACCTCTTCGGAGCCACCACCCACATCGGTAATCCCTTCCTAGAGGCAGAGACCGGGACCTCCCTCGACGTGGGCGTGGACTGGCAACCGAGTCCGAGTACCCTTTTGCGCTTGACCTACTTCCATTCCGATATCAATAACTTGGTGGATTACCTGCTCGTTCGTAATTCCTGCGCTGCCAATGGCTTCGCCGAGGCTTCTCCTGAGTGTGTGAATGGACTCGCCGACGAGTCGCTGAATAACGACCCCGCCAGTAACGCTGAACGATTCCGGGTGAGTTATCCAAGACTCAGTACTTCGGGCTTAGAAGGTGCCTTCAACTGGCAGGTCTCGCCCCGCTTGGGCTTTTTCGCCACCATCACGCTCACCGATTCCCGCATCCTGGAAGCTCCCGATGCTGCCACCACGAATCAACAACTTGATGCTCTCGCGGGACTGGGGAGTGAAGGGCAGGACCTACGGGGAGTGGACCAAGCCGAGCGCGATGCTTTGATTGGCACCCAATATCCCCTGGTTCCCTTCAGCACTACCCGCCTCGGGGTGACCTATGAAGAACCCACCGGGTTCCAAGCCAGCCTTTTCGCCAACCTGTCGGGTCAGCGTACGGTGGATGTCAACCATGTCGGTCCTTTTGACACGACCCACCCAGCGCGACTTGCCCCCGGTTCGCTGCTTGACGGTTACACGACCTTGGACTTCTCTGCCCGACTGCCCTTGACCTCAGCCATCGTCGCCAATGTGTACATTGACAACCTCCTCGGCACCTACTACGAACGCTCCTACGGCAATCCCGCGCCTAGTTTCAACTTCCGTGTAGGACTAGCCTACGGTTTCTAATACCATTGCTTAGAATTGGTGCGTGATTTAGTAGTTGAGGGACCATAGAGAACATAATTGAGGGTCGGGCGATGGTTGGGGTACTCACACTGCTCATTCATGAGGATGCTGTGATGCTCAGGTCCCTTATGGAAAAGCAAACCCAGCCGACTAGCCGCGAGAAGATTCAGGCCCCCTACCTACTTAAGTCAGGGATTATCAAGATCAGGCAGCACCTAGCCCAGGTCCTAGCACGCCACGCATCCACCCTAACGCGCTGGTTCCGCATCTATCATCCATCGTGTGGTTTTTCCTGTGATTTCCTGATTTAGCCGCTTTTCAGGTGAAATACACTACACCGCTGCACGGGATTACCAAGAACAGACTTTACGATATCTTTATCAAGTTCACGACGGTAAATACTTCTGCACGACCTGCCAGCCACTCGCCAGGACACCGAGTAAGCCCAGGAATAGAACGCCATTCGTCCCTAAATGTAAAGCTCTCGCCCAGGGCCGCCGGGGGTGGATTTGGGTAGCACTCCAGGCGGAGCACAGTACGAGTCCCAATACACCCAGCCCGGACCCCAAATGGACCGACTGCCCCAGGGACCCGAAATGCCCCAGCGTTCCCACAATGCCAATGCCAGACAGGAGGAGGGTCAGTCCGACTAAGCTCCAACCGAGGACCCAGTGCCAAGAGCGGACAAGCTTGGTTCCTCGGCCCTGTTGTCGGAGGTAGCGCAGGGTGTAGCCGCTGACGATTTGAGCGGCATAGACGATGAGGAGCAAGCCCATGGACCAAGCTGCTACCCGCCAGAGCCAGAGAAAGGAAGGCAGATGCATGGGTATCTCCGCTAATTTTTTCAGGGTAGCGGGTTCAGGCTTTTTTGAGTAAATCTTCCGCACCGTCGGCTTGCCAGGTTTGCCGGATCTGGGGCGGGAGATGAGCGGCGAGGATACCCGCTAGCTTTTGGCGAGTTTGGCGGTCTATTAGGAATATCGGGAAACTAATTTGTTGCTGGTTGCCGTCTCTCAGGATGAGGCGCACGCGCCCACAACCGGGGACAGGGGTAATTTCGGCGGCGGTCAGGTCTTGCCAATTCAGATGTAAAGCTAGGTGTCCGACATGACGGGTCAGGCCCGTTGCATTGGCCTGAAGACGGAAGGTGAGCAAGACCAGCAAGACCCAGCCTGCCGGGAGTGCTAGGGCTATGCCAGTGAGAGGGTTTTTGGTTATGGAGGCTGCCAGGAGGAGAGTAGCGGCGGCGGCGAATTGAGCGAGGTAGACAAGGGGTCCGCCGAAACGGATCGAGCTTGGGTTCATAGGTGGGTAGGGTGTCCTTCATGCGTAGTGGGGAGCCGAGGCAGAGAAAATTTCTTATTCTTGCTCCCTCACAAACAGGGTAGAGAGCGGTGGTTGGTCCCCGGCAAGCTTCACAGAAATCTTTCTGGAGCTACGAAAAGCTTAGTCGGTCTTGCGGAAATTTTGCAGACCCCCTGGAAAACTCAGGCGATCCAGCGGAACGGGACCCTTGCCGCAGATCTCTTAATGCCTTGGTCCCCCATTAATGGGGCGGAGGGGCCTGCTTAGCGAACGTATCACCCGAGCTTCATACTTTGGGTTGAGTCCCAATAACGGCGGCGGTCCTAGCCAAGCATCAAGAGCTCATGAGCCGCTGGGTCTGGCTCTATGGCAGGATAAAGCAGCACTCAGGGTGAGGCGATGAAGCGGCGTGTCGTAGTCTTGGGGAGTTTGTGGGGTCTGGGAGTCCAGGCTCAGCCCGTGGTCGAGCTTTTAGCCCCGAATCATTATCAAGTGACCTATGACAGTGAGGGTTTACGGGTCAAGGGCTTGCTCTGGTTGCCCGCCCGGACTCCAGCCCCGGGCGTCCTCTTCAACCATGATGGGAACCGGGGGGTCACGCCCTCTACCCAGGAACGTTGTCTGGAGTTATGCCAGCGCGGGTTCGTTGTGTTCGCGCCCAGCTACCGGGGGGAAGACGGCTCTGAGGGAGAGATTGAGATTGCTCAGGGTGAGGTCACGGATGTCCTCGCGGCTGCCACGTTCCTCAAGAGTCGCCCGGAGGTCCGCCCTGGTCCCTTGGGGCTTGTGGGCACCAGTCACGGAGCTTTGATCAGCCTACTCGCTGCCGCCCGGGCCCCTCAACAGTTCGCTAGCGTGGTTTTTGGGTATGGGGTGGCGGATATCTATGAGTGGTATGCCTACCTCAAACAGACCCAACGTCTCGGTAATGATCCACTCACGCTCAAAACCTACGGTCAAGGCCCCCAGGATGTCCCCGAGAATTTCCGTCGCCGTCACGGGTTAGCTGTCCTCGACCGCATCCAGGCCCCGGTGCTAATTCTCCAGGGTCGCCGCGATGTGATTGTCCCCCCCAGCCAAGCCCAAGAACTCCACGACATGCTCAAACTCCGCAAAAAACCTGTGGAACTCCAAATTTACCCGGAAGCGGGACACGGTTTCCTCATCTACCGCAACAAGATTATCCAACAAGTAGGCCGGGACTCCATCCGCTACCGCGAGTCCTTAGCGGCCTTCGAGACCACTGTGAAATTCCTACAACGGACCCTGCGCTACTCAGTCTAGGTAATCCCTGGTCGGGAAGGAGCCGTTAAGATTTATATGCAGAATCCATCTGAAACAGTGGTTCCTCCTTGAGAGAAAAATTCATCCTTTGCTGATAACTACTACGATTCAAGACGCTTTTCACTAATGGCTCATCGTCAATAGGACGGTCTACGTATTTTCACCATGATCATTAGGATGAGTCTTGACAATCCCCTACGCTTCAATCTACAGTTTGCGAGGTAAGTAAAACTAACTACCCAACCGAAACCCTCATGCCCAACCTCCTCCAAAACCTATTCCTTAACTTAGGGTCCACCCCTCAAAAAAAGAACACCCATTTTTTCCAGAAACAGCAAGTTTTCCTAGGTAAACTCCTACTCTTCGCACTTATCTTTCAAAATCCACTTTTGGCTCAAAATAAGAGGCCAGTGGAGACTAAGGCAAGACAGGAAGCACCTTCTCCAAAGATTCGTCAGTCATCTCCTTACCCTGCACAAGTTAAACCAACGCCCTACTCGATAGGTCCAGACTCAGGTACAAATGTAATTACCTTCGACGAATACCCAGTAGGTACAACAATTGCCGACCAGTACGCTGACAAAGGAATTCTTTTTAGTCCACATCTTCTTATTCACGATGACAAACGGAATTTTCCAGCCATTATAGATGAAGGTAATCCAAGTCCCGGTTTGTCGCCTTGTGAAGAAGATTTAGTTTCTCATTTATCTTGCTACGCTAGAGGTTTAGATATATTTAGTAGTTATTTTGTGGAAGAAGTGTACTATATTAAAATGTGGGTGGAGGGAAGCTCAGGTTTTATTTGGTGGTTTGACGGACCTGGTAACGTGCTTGGTCATAGAAGTCTCGCATCTCTTGATGAATTACTGGAAGATGATGGTGTAACAATTATTCCAGATACACCAGATACAAAGGAACCGTATGGTTCAACAATTACTATTGAACAAACGGGAGTTCGTAGCTGGGATCTTATTAATAGTTCATTTATTGACAATGTTGTTGTTAAGTTTCCATTGATAAACTCAGTTCAATTTGAAGCTATCAACAGTCCTCTTGACAATAACCCTAATGCAGGAGGCGGACAGCGTATGTTCCCTGAGAAATCGAAAGGGTTAGATAAAACCACAGTTAGAGTTAAAGTGGATTTACAGTTACCTCGTAAGGGCAAGGTATATCTCGAGGTTTTTGATATGGATGATCCTTCTACAGATGAGGCTCCCGTGGATAGCAATGGTGCAAATGGAGGTGATAATAATGGGACGACCCAAGGAACGCTAAGCTCTACCGTTTTGGACCCTGAGAAAGATGGTGATGTTTCTCAAGTTACGTTTACCCTCACCAAGCAGCCGGGAGACAATTTCCGGGTAGTAGCAAGTACTAGCCAGAGTGAGCTAAGTGGGATTGTGGTTGATGGCACAAAATTAATGAGGTATGGAAAGGAGATAACGGATGATGCCACGCCTGCCGAGACGAAAAGTACCCCAATGTTGACGGTGTGGCGCAAGTTGCACATTGAAGTGGACTCCATGGGTGTCGTATCAGGCAATCAAGTCCAGGGAACAATTACAGGTCAAGTTGAAGCAGGAGGCGAAGTCACTTTAACTACCGACATCACCCAGCCACTCGAAATCAATAGATTTGAGTTTGGTAAGCTCTACCTTCTGAGGAATGGTAGAGAAGTTGGTAGTGCCTCTGTCGTCAGAAATGGTACGAACACTGTGATAATCAGAGGCGCAGAGTCTGGTTCAGTTCCTTCTTTGGTCGGGCTTCAGTTTAGACTAGTGGATGATGACAACGTTGGTAACTTCAATTCTCCCAATGGGGATAGCGGTGTAAACGTTCCAGCACCGAATCTAAGTTTGATGCAGACAAGCGATAGTGCTTCGGTCAACGTGTTTGCACCTGCTTACGTGGTACCAACCTATGATTGGGGTACTACAGGTAATGACATTCCATTTGTTCTCAACTCTCCCGCCACCTTAGATGGACAGAGAAGTATTTACAGGTTTGATCAAGCTGCAACAAAGGCAGACCCAGATTTCTGGACAGTTTACTTGCTAGGATGCTATCAAATCTCTGATTCAAATGAATTTTCAGATGGAGATCCTAATGAACTCGCACCTGGTTTAGGTATAGACATAGCTGGCGGACTGGCGGACGGTGTGTTAAACGGAGTACCAGGAGACGGAGCATGTGTTTTTACTGAAACTTTGAGGGAGAGTGTAAGTCCTAACAGTGCAGTCACTGCTGCACATGAGGTCGGTCATCTTCTAGGTGGCGAGCATATAGACGACGGGTTGATGGCACAGGATATTAGTCGTAATAGCTTTGTGTTTACTGGCAAAACACTTGACAAGATTAGACGAACAATTGCCCCATGAAAATTTCACCTAGGAGAACAAAAATGAAGATAGAGCAATGGCTAGACTGGCTCTCGGAAAAACTGTTCGGTATTAACTTTGTCTCTTGCGTTCTAAGACTCCTATGTCTTTTACTTGTACTCACATCACCTACTTTAGGACAGCCAACAAGGGAGGAACGGCTTACTAAAATAAGAGAGCTTATTGAACAATCCAAGCAGGATTTTTCCAAACTCTCCCTTGAGCTAAAGCTTGATAAGGCAAGCTATTTGCCCGGAGAACAAGTTAAGTTAGTGTTCCAAGTTGTCAATACATCAGATGCTTCCGCTGTACTTGAGCGGCCTTCAACCAAAGTCGGGACGTTAGGTATACACATCATTGACACTATGAATGTTGAAAAAAAATATACTGGCCCCTCTTGGGGAATTATGGGTAGCGGGTCGTTTTCAATTGCTGAGCCAGGAAAATCCGTTTCATACGAATCTGTCATGCTGTGCAATCATCGCTCAGACGCATACATTGATGATAGAAAATTCATGCGAGAAGGTCTTGAATCAGGCTTTCCTTTTCTGAGGGTTGGCACTTACTATGTTGTAGCTAGGTATGGTTCTAGTTATTCAAACTACATTGAGTCTGAACCTGTCAGGGTTGTGATAAAGCAACCGATAGGAGCGGATTTAATCGTTTGGAACACGATTAAAAGTAACCCTCTCTTCGCCTGCTTTCTCGAACTAGGTGTTCCTGGAGACTATGAACAAGTAGAAGAGAGTCAACGAATGGTCGCCACCTTTGAGGATTTACTCCTACGCTATCCCAGAAGTACCTACGCCCCGTTCATCCGTAAAGCGTTAGAAACATTCCGTGGGGAATACAAGTGGATTGAAGAACGCTGGGCCTCAGGCTATTACCCAAGGCCACCCGCACCCACAGCACCCAAGATACAAGCCCCAACCGTTGTAGCAAACGATAACTTCACGGCTGCCATCCCGCTAACAGGCTCCACCTTCTCCACCTTAGGCACAACGGTTGGAGCCACGAGAGAGCTTGGTGAACCCCAGCATGGTAACACCTGGGGCGGTAAATCGGTGTGGTGGTCTTGGGTTGCGCCTATTTCTGGTACTATTTCACTCAGCACCCAGGGCAGCAGTTTCGATACAACTCTCGGCGTTTACACAGGCACATCCTTGTATGAATTGACCAACATCGCGGCAAACGATGACATTGATCCTAAGACAAACCGGAACAGTGAACTCACGTTCAAAGCTACGGCTGGTCAGCTCTATAGAATAGCCGTGGATGGTTACACCGGAGCGGCTAAGGAAGCTCCTTCCGGTAGTATCTCCCTTAGCTCAAAGTCGAGTAGCGGTCCTATTAATGATGACTTTGCTGACGCAACGGTTTTACCCAGCAGTACTACCCTCTCAGTAACCTCTACTAATGTTGAGTCTACTAAGGAACTCAATGAACCTAAACATGCTGGGCGACAACCGGGACGTTCAGTTTGGTGGTCTTGGGTTGCTCCTGAATCGGGTACCGTTTCGCTTGATACTATAGGTAGTAATTTTGACACTGTGTTAGAAGCCTACACAGGGGCCAGCCTAACTAATCTTACTTCTTTAGCCAGTGATGATGACATGGGTGGTAATTCCACGAGTAAACTAGCTTTTACTGCAACCGCTGGTCAGACTTATTTCTTTGTAGTAGATGGTTACGCTGACAAGACTGGAAACATCACACTCAACTTGCGCTTAAAAACTCCCACCGTCTACCCTCCTGTAACTATTACATCCTTCACTCCCACTAGTGGAGAAGCGGGATCGCTTGTTGTTATCACTGGTAATCCTTTTCTACTTGCGTTACAAGTTACGTTCAACGGCGTGTCTGCTGACTTTGGTATTGAGTCTGATACTAAAATTATCGCTACTGTACCATCTACTGCAACAAGTGGACCTATCGGCGTAAATGCATACGCCACGTCTGCTTTGAGTAGTCAGAACTTCTCGCTCCCCGCAACCATCTCTAACTTCACTCCTAAAAGTGCGCGACCAGGAACTCCCGTTATCATTTCTGGGACTAACTTTCTGGACACCAGTTCAGTTACCTTTAACGGTGTGATCGCCAGTTTTACTGTAAATAATAACGAACAAATCACCGCTATTGCACCCGACTCGACCCTTGGCCCCATTGCTCTAACTACTCCTGCTGGGGTCGTCATTAAGAAAGATTTTATTTTTAGTCCGGTCATTACTAGTTTTACCCCCACGGTAGGACCGGCGAGTACGTCGGTAACAATTACAGGCCAAAGTTTCTTCGGAGTTAAGCTGACAAGCATTTAAAATGCGTTATACTGGAATTATTCAATGTCCAAAAATGTTACAACCATGCTTAGTAAAGCTTCCTTTCCTCAGAAGAAAAGCAAATCCTGCAACGAGAGCTTTACGCTAACGATTGCCCTCATGTTCGACAGCGGGCGTTAATTTTGATTCTAAAAAATGACGGTAAAACCCATGAACAGGT
>Ga0163154_10001846_pt1 | contig 32001 bp, 23 predicted proteins | sample OliLakLV19MP9P1_FD_148649 | JGI IMG/M metagenome (GOLD analysis project Ga0163154, IMG submission 148649) | Freshwater microbial mat bacterial communities from Lake Vanda, McMurdo Dry Valleys, Antarctica - Oligotrophic Lake LV.19.MP9.P1 | ecosystem: Environmental > Aquatic > Freshwater > Lake >... | reverse complement strand
GTTTAGCGGCGTTACAAAACAACGTAACAGATGCCATATTAATTTGCAATATCAACAACCAAAAAGGCAGGTGTTATGTAAGGAAGAACCAGTACAAAGAGGCAATAGAAATGGGGTACGAAATAATTAGCCTGGCTGAAAAAAATAATAATGTTTTATTGCAGTTAAGGGGTAAAACATTGATCGGCTGGGCTTACCTGGAAATGGGACAGCCGGCAAAGGCTTTGGGCTGGCATTTAAAAGCATTGCGAACAACAACTGATACCCTGCTACTTGAAAAATATGCTATACTGTTTGCCAACCTTGCTACCAATTACAACAGGCTCAACAAGGTAGATTCAGCATTTTATTATATCAAAAAAGGGATCAGCTATTCCCGTAAACATGAAAACTTATTTGCCTTATCAAATTCACTTGCTATACAATCGCAACTATTCGTAAGTTCCGGACAGGCTAAGTTATCTGAACCTGTATTAAAAGAAGTGGTTGAAATAAGGAAATTAATTGGTGATCCTTTTTACATTGCCTCCGATATGTCGCAACTAGGCTATTACTATGCTCATTACGGGCAACCGGAAAAAGGAATTGCCATTTGCAAAGAAGGCATTGCAATAGCAAAAAAGTATAACCTGGATACCAAGCTTTTCTTTTTATACAATAGCCTGGCAGATAATTATAAGGCATTGGGAAATACAACTGCGTATGCGGAAGTACTGCAAAATATTATCGAACTAAAGGATGTGGTGTATGAAAAAAACACCGCACATGCATTGGCAGAAATACAAACCAAATACGAACTTCAAAAGAAAGAGAATACCATTATTCAGCAAAAACTTGCCATAATAACAAAAAATTACTGGCTCAATGGTTTATTGCTATCGGCTACCTTTTTTGTAGTTTTTGCCTATTTTATCTTTAAAAATTACAGAAGAAAGCAAACCATAAAAATGGGAATAGCAGTTGCCGAAGAAAAAATGTTAGCGAAACTTTCCATAAAAGAAGCCGAGGAAAATGAACGCCGGCGGATTGCAACCGACCTGCACGATAACCTGGGCGTTTATGCCGCTTCTATTGCCGCCAACCTGGATACCATTTCTGCCGGGGAGCATTTTAACCCAACATCCATTAATGCACTTACAGAACTCAACAGCAATTCGCAATCCATCATTTCACAATTAGGAGATACCATCTGGGCATTAAAGCGGACAGCTTTATCACTTACAGCTGTAAGCGACCGGCTAAAACTTGTTATTCAAAAAATTCAACCAAGCTACCTGAATATCAGTATAGATGTAGAGGAAAAAATTGAAGCTGATCCACAGTTGCATCCCGCCCAGGCTTTTCATCTGTTCCAGGTAATACAGGAAGCACTTATTAATGCACTGCGCCATAGCGGTTGCACACATATAGAAGTGCTGTTTACAGGAGGAAACAATTGGAAAGTTTTTATTGAAGATGATGGAAACGGGATTAAAAATAAGGGAGAAGTTAACGCAGGAGGTAATGGTATACCCAACATGCTTAACAGATCGAAGGAAGCAGGGTTTTCTATTACATGGCTGCGTAATGAAAAGGGCGGAACAACCGTTGCAATTTCACCTACTACAAATTGATTATTGTACTAAATTTAGTTTAGGTTTAATTTTATTATATGACTGTTAATATAGCGCTCACAGAAGACAATTTTATAAACCGGAATACTTTTATTCAAAAAATAAAAATGTACCCGGAACTTAACCTCATTTTTACAGCCGAAAATGGCCATCACTGCCTGGAGGAATTGAAAGGACTACCACTGCAACTAATACCGCAGGTAATATTTATGGATTTGGAAATGCCCGAAATGGATGGTATTGAAACCATACAAATTGCTACATCCATGTATCCGCAAATACATTTTATTGTACTCACCGTTTTTGATGATGATGATAAAATATTTGAAGCCATCAAAGCAGGTGCTTCAGGATATTTATTAAAACATGAAACAGCGGCTATAATCAATGATGCTATTGTTAATGTGCTTGAATTTGGTGGCGCTCCCATGAGTCCTGCCATTGCAAGAAAAACAATGCATCTACTAAGCAGGTCCATCCATGAAACGGAAGTTTCCACCAGCTCAACAGTGCCCAAAATTATTACAGAAAGAGAACATGAAATTTTACAACACCTCATCAATGGATGGGATGCCAAACGGATTGCAGCCGAACTTAAACTGAGCGTACTCACCGTTCGCAAGCACGTTGCCAACATATATACCAAGCTACACGTAACTTCCAAAGCGCAGATAATTTCACTTGCTCATAAAAATAAATGGGTGTAATAATTAGTTTACAACTACCACTATTAATCGTTTAATATTTAGCAGGCACCATTAATTTTACAGCAGCTTAGTTTAGTGGGTTTAGAAGTTTAGTTGCCACCCTAAATTGCAAACTATTAATTAGTGCCAGATAAACATTACACAATACACCTGCTTTTCACCATCAGAACAGTTATTTAGCCAATTAGTTTTTTATTTTTTCATCCATTTGTTTCCGTAACTAACATTTTTGCTTTAGCTATGTTATAACCAAAAGAAAAGTTTTAATCTCGATAACTACCGGCTATTGTAACAAAACAAGCAGGAAAACTTTTTTTACTCATCTTTACATTCTCAACTGGTTAATTATAATATGCCTTTTTCAAATAATAAATCCCGGAGGCTCCGGTATATTTTTCTGGTTTATTGGATATTGCTGGCCTATATATTAGCTGCGTTGGTATGGTGGTTTATTGCGTTGAACAATCAAAATCACCTGATGGCAGCATACAAAATCAGTGAACTAAATTCAAATAACTCCGGCTACCAGCCTGCACTGGAAAAAATAACTGATGTAGAAAAGCGAAAGACAGCGCAATACATAGGGGAGGGAGCTGTATTTTTTTTACTGATTATTACCGGAGCTGTCTATATATACCGGGTTGTAAAAGGGCAGTTTAAAATAAGCCGGCAGCAGCAACATTTTATGATGGCTATTACCCACGAATTAAAAACACCTATTGCTGTTACCAAGCTAAATTTAGAAACCCTCCAAAAAAGAAAGCTTGAAGAAAGCCAGCAACAAAGGCTCATACAGAATACCATACAAGAATCAAACAGGCTGAATGCTTTGTGCAATAACATGCTGCTGTATTCTCAAATTGAAGAAGGTGGATACAAGATTATTAAAGAGCAGGTTAATTTATCTGCACTTTTAAATGATTGCATCATTGAATTTCAGACAAGATTTCCGCAAAGACAATATACAACTGTTATAGAACCCGGATTGAATATTCAGGGAGACTTGTTGCTAATACAAATGGCAATCAATAATTTAATTGATAATGCTACAAAGTACACAGCTAAGTATTTACCCATTACCATCCTGCTTTTTGGGGACGAAACTGCTATAACATTGCAAATAAAAGATGAAGGCAAGGGTATTGCCAATGAGGAGAAGAAAAAGGTATTTGATAAATTTTACAGGGTTGGTAACACCGCTACAAAAGAAGCAAAGGGCACCGGCCTTGGGCTATACCTCACCAAAAAAATTATACAGCAACACAAAGCCAACATATTTGTAACAGACAATACACCAGCAGGCAGTATTTTTACAATTAACTTTAAAGAGTAAAGGCAACTGATTCAATGATCAGTTAACCCAGCATCAAAAATTTAATTCACAATTCACCATTCACCATTGACTGTTAACCGTTCACAATTCACCATTCACCATTCACCACCCGATAGCTATCGGGTCACCACCCCCCCCCACCACATGGCAGCAAAAAATATTTCGATTTTATTGGTAGAAGATGAGGAAAACCTCCACGAAGCACTTAAGCTAAACCTTGAGCTGGAGCATTATGAAGTAACCGGCGTGTTTGATGGTGCAGAAGCAATAAAAGCAGTACAAAAGGAGCATTTTGATGTAATTATTTTAGATGTAATGTTACCCGAAGTTGACGGGATAACAGTATGCGAAACAATCAGGCTGCAAGGCAATGAAATTCCTATCTTAATTTTAAGTGCTAAAAATAGCAGTGCAGACAGGGTACTGGGTTTAAAAAAAGGTGCAGATGATTATCTCACTAAACCATTTAACCTGGAGGAATTACTACTAAGGGTTCAAAAGCTGGTTAAAAAAAGTCAGCAGCTTTCCAGTCGCAAACCGGTGGAACAGATTTATACATTTGGCAAAAATTCCATTGATTTTAAAGCATTGGAATGCACCACCAAAGACGGTGAAACCATCACCCTAACCAAGAAAGAAATAATGCTGCTGAAGCTTTTAATTGAAAATAAAAACGAAGTAGTAACCAGGGAAAAAATATTACAAGCTGTTTGGGGTTATAATGTTTACCCTACCACCCGTACCATCGATAACTTTATTTTAAACTTTAGAAAATACTTTGAATCCGATAGCAGAAACCCCATTTATTTTCATTCGGTTAGAGGTATTGGATATAGGTTTACGGAAAATTAATCAGCTTAATTTCTTAAAGGAATCTACTATTGTATACGCCTGTTCGTAGATAGTATGCCTGTTAATTTCAGTATCATAAGGTGTGTATAAATGCAATTCAATTTTACTCAGCAACTGGTTAATGTCAAACGCCAGGCTTACCGGTTTTCCGGCTTTATCCATTTTATCTTCAATCGATTTTTTATTAAATGTCTCGGGCTGCAGTTGTAGTTCATTTGATAAAAATACACTCAGTTCCTTGTGAAGAACAGCATAAAATTCTTTGGCAGGTATTGCCGGATTTTGTATCAGTTTGGTAGAAACTGCCAGAGGATCTGCCACAATGTAGCTTTGTTTTGTAAGAGCTACAATGTCATCATCAACAATAATTTTTGTTTTAGTAGATTGCTTTTTTCTATCCAGCCATAACCATATCAGTAATCCGGCAATTATAAGTAAAGCCACTGGCATAATTATCATCCATCGGTTGGTAAACAGGGTTTCAAAAAATTGCTCCTTCGTATTGGGTTTATCAGTATTGGCCGAAGTAACTAATTTTTTACCCGTACCATTTGTTACCGTTAATAGTATTGGCTGCGTTTGTATAATTTTATAGGTTGCCGTAACTGCATCAAAAAAACTGAATTCAATTGATGGCAGTGTATAGCTGCCAGACTTACTGATTGTAAAGGGAAAACTTATCGTTTTGCTACCACTAACTGGAACTGTTAGTCTGTCAAGGGAATCCAGCAGGGAAGATTCAAAAACATCTATGCCTGCAGGCCATTTTATTTCAGGTGCGTTCACCAGGGTAAGATTACCCTCGCCCGAAATGGTAAGCTGCAATTTGCCCGACTCATCCGTAGTAAAATTGCTTTTTTCAACCCAGGATTGCAAGCTGAAATTACCAACAGCCCCGGTAAATGAAGCAGGTTGATTTATTGCAGGCAGGGGCTTTACCAAAATACTTATCGGCTTACTTCGTAAAGTTGTTTTTTCAACCTGTATAGCATTTGCCGGTAATAGATCGGATAGGGCGTCAGCAAAAAAATCATCCTGCCTGCTGTGGCTTTTTAAATAGGCTTCTTTAATAAAATTGATATTATTTTCAATGGACAATGATTCCATCGTATCTGCCCCGCTTTGCAAGGGATACAGCTGCGCTTTGCGCAAAGTATATACATTATACTCCCGGCCATTTACCGTTTCAATATTGTAATTACCAGCGGCAGGCTGTACCAGGTCAATCACCGAAAAGCCACTAAAGGATGGACTTTTGATAATATTACTTTCAGATTTTAACCGGGTGTAGAGTTTATAGGTAACCACCAATGGCTCGCCTACAAAGCAAGTACTTTTGTTGGCGGTTGCTTTAATAAAAATATTCCGATTTATTTTCTCCTGGATGTTCTCTCCATTTTTTAAAATAAAATCACTATAATTAGTGGCAGGCGCAGGCTCATCAAAAGGCGATAAAGACCTGGAACTAAAAGGGTTGTTATTGGCGGATGAATTGCCATTGGTTGCATTGGTTACTTTAATGCTTACCGGGTTGCTTTTGAGTATTTTACCGTCCACCTTTGCAGTAGTGCCGGCAATAGTAAAGTTACCCTTACCGGTTGGCTTAAGTATATAGGTATAGCCAACGTAACTTCTAATATTACCATTTATTTCCTCCGTACCTCTTTCCTGGTAGGGCCCGCTGATAACTATAAATCCTTTTAAAACGGGGGCATTGATGGTTGCACCCTGTTGGGCATTTTCTACCAGCAGCTTAAATTCTGCAGTTTCATCTTTGCCAATAATTGCCGGGGAAATGGTAGCTATAAATTTTGCCTGTGCCATTGCAGACCCTTTCATTATAAAAAAAAGAATAAGCAGGAATAAAGAAATATTTTTTTTACGCAGTTGCATGGTTATAAATACAAGAATAATTTATCAGGCAGTTACAACAGCAACATTACTGTTAATGGAGTAATAAAAGCGTGGGAATGTTTAAAATGAAAAATATTGTTGTAAACATAGGTTGCTTTTGTTTCACCTGATACATTTGTTAAACGTACTTTTTTACAGGGGCTTAACGTAACCTAAACAACGTTTATCCCCCTTTTGCTTAACTTGTATAAAACAGTAAAAAAGGATGCAATAAAAAAGCCACCTGGGAAAATAAAAATTATTCATTCAGGTGGCACATTTTCGGTGAAAACCATTACATATTTTTCTTACTATCTACTGTAATGTCTCCATTAACAGCACATTTTATCTTCAGCATTTTTTTTCCATCGGATATATTTACATAATAGTTGGTTTGATTTTCATAAGTGATTTCTACTGCCATCTTACTTACTGCAAATCCCGGATATTTATTTGCAATAGCAACTGAAATGGCCAATGGCATTCGGTTGGTCTCAATGCTGTGAGACAATGCAATTAAATCTCCTTTTTCATTAAATGCAGCTTCGGCTTTGTGATCATTGAAAATAAATGAAGCGAAAAAAACATCGTCTTTTTGTTTCCAGCTTACCTGTGTGGCGCTTAAAAACCCTTTTTGAAAAGATGCTTTTACAGATTCATTGATTTTTACCCCTTCTTTGTCTGCTGCAAACAAGGTGGCTGAAAACAGCATGGCTATTGCTGCTACAGTGGTTGTTAACTTTTTCATGTTATACTTTTTTGGTTTAATTAATATGCCTTTAACAGGCGTTGTTTATTTATGAGTTCAAAATTATAATGGATGTATAAACTTGTAATTACTTTTGGATTAAATAAATGTGATGCCAAAAAGAAAAATATGAACGGCATATTTATCATTGTGTACTAATCGCCAAAACTGCGTTGAAATTGAGCAGCAGCGGGCATTACAAACTCTTTCTTAATAAAATATTAAAACTTGTTGACAAACTGTTAAAAGGGAAAAGTGGCAGAGGGTGTCGGGTAAATGAGGTACTTTTAAACATAAAAAAGGCAATCAGTTGTAACCAATGCTTTGTTAAGAATAAAATGACATTTCGGTTTGTGAATGGTAAATCAATGTCGTTGACTTAAGGACAACCGCCGTCAGGGTTTGCAACCGCTGACGGGGTTGGACTAACCCCGACGGCGGCTATCAGCCCCCTCGGCGGTTGATCAGGGACTAACCAAAGCTTAAGTCAACGACATTGAATGATAAATGGTCAATATTTCACCATTCACGCTTAACTTAACAATACTTGCCGGAAATAAAAATTATATCAACATGAACTTACTGGCACATGCGTGGCTTTCGTTTAACCAACCGGATATACTGGTAGGCAACATGATTAGTGATTATGTAAAAGGTAAAAGCAAAGAAGCTTATCCTGCCGAAATTCAAAGAGGCATTATGCTGCATAGGGCAATTGATACATTTACCGATGAACATCCTTATACCATTGAAGCAAAGCAGTTTTTCAGGCCACAATACCGTTTGTATGCGGGGGCATTTATTGATGTTGTATATGACCATTTTCTCGCAAATGATCTGTTGGAATTTAATAGCCCTGCATCGCTGAACGAATTTGCACAGTCAACTTACCAGGTTTTGCAACAGCAACAAATATGGCTGCCATCTAAATTTTCTCAAATGCTACCCTATATGATCTCACAAAACTGGCTCTATCATTATCGTTTTAGGGAGGGTATTGCAAAGGGCTTTGGTGGCCTTGTACGCAGGGCAGCCTATTTACAGGAAAGCGATATTGCCTTTGCAATTTTTGAGAAAGAATATGAACATTTACAAAACTGTTATGCTCAGTTTTTTCCTGACCTAAAGCAGTTTGCAAAAGAGTGGCTTCAATAATCCTGATATTTAGTACAAGTGGTTAAATAATCCTTTCAGCAAAGTCCATCACCTGTGTTAAATCCGTTAGTTTTGCAACGATAAATAGTAAATATGAAGTATATATCCATCGCAGTTATTTGCTGCTGTTTTAGTTTTATTTCAATGGGTCAAACCAAATTTCCGCCAGTAGATAAGTCAGTATTGGATATGTGTTATTATCCCAATAGTTATCCTGTCTTAAAAATTCAGGATAAGGTAACCGAGCCTTTGATAGCAAGGGTTATTTACAGCAGACCACAAAAAAATGGCCGTATAATAATGGGCGATTTATTGGAGTATGGTAAACTATGGAGATTGGGTGCCAACGAAGCTACTGAAATTGAATTTTTTCAACCTGTACGCATTGGTGGTGTAAAAATAAAAAAGGGCAGATACACGCTTTATTGCATACCCTATGCGGAAAAATGGACGATGATTTTAAACAGCGAAGTGGACACATGGGGTGCTTTTAAATATGATGTCGCCAAAGATGTAACCCGGCTGGATATTCCCGTTCAACAGCAAGCCGAAGCGCTTGAAAACTTTGCGATGAACTTTGAAAAATCGGGCAATGGTGCCAGTTTATTAATTGCCTGGGATTCAACAAAAGTGGTTTTACCAATCGTATTTTAACATTGCTTCATTTTTTATTTAAGTTCCCGTAAAAATAGACGGGATTTTTTTAGATATTTACAACATGTGTGGAATTGCTGGCATTATTACCAATCCGTTTGCTGATACTGATAAGGGAGGGGCAAATCTTGCATACAATATAAAAAGAATGACGAAAGCCCTTGCACACAGGGGCCCGGATGGAGAAGGACATTGGATAGATGTCAATAATACCGTTGCGCTTGGACACCGAAGGCTTTCCATTATTGACCTGAGCAATAATGCCAGCCAGCCTATGCAGTATTCGGTTTTTTCTTCGTTGGCAGGAGAAGAAAAAAGGTATACCATCACTTACAATGGTGAAATTTACAATTATATAGAGTTAAGAGAAGAATTATACAAAAACGGTTATCGTTTTCAAACAAGGAGCGATACAGAGGTATTGCTGGCAGCCTACGATTATTGGGAAGAAGATTGCCTGCAGCAGTTGGATGGTATGTTTGCATTTGCCATTTGGGATGCAAAAAAACAATGCCTTTTTGCAGCCCGGGACCGATTTGGTGAAAAACCATTTTATTTTTATCCGGATAATAAACATTTTATTTTTGCCAGCGAGATGAAAGCCATGTGGGCAGTAGGGGTAAATAAAATACCCGATAATAAAATGTTGCTCAATTACCTGTCATTGGGCTACGTTTTAAATGCCAATGATAAACTGCAAACTTTTTTTGAAGGCATATCTTCCCTACCTGCCGGCCACTATTTGTATTTTGATGCCGCCAGTTTTATTTACAAGATAACTCCCTATTGGAAAATTGATAAAGAAATAACACAGCCCATTACCGCAGATGCTGCAATAGAAAAGTTCAGCCAGCTATTATCAGTATCTGTTAGCAGAAGACTTCGCAGCGATGTGCCGGTAGGTTCAAGTTTAAGTGGCGGGCTGGACAGTTCTGCCATAACTGCATTAATATACCGGCAAATAAAATCGGGTAATAAGCAGCATACTTTTTCTGCAGTTTTCCCTGGGTTTGAAAAAGACGAATCCAGGTATATACAATCAGTAGTTAAAAAATTTCAAATAAAAAATTATACCACCACTCCTACCATTGATGGTCTTATTACTGATTTTGAAAAGCTTTGCTATCATCAGGAAGAACCCTTTCCATCTTCAAGCATTTATGCCCAATACAAGGTATTTGAATTAGCCGGACAGCACCAAATAAAAGTTTTGCTGGATGGCCAGGGTGCCGATGAAACATTGGCTGGATATCACAAATACATTCACTGGTATATACAACAACTTATTAGCCGGAATAAATTTTCGGCTGCCATGAATGAAAAAAGAATATTTCGTAAAAATAATATCCCGTTTAAATGGGGCATCGGTAACTACCTGGCTACATACCTTCCCGCACATGCGTCCATACAGCTGGAGCAAAACGAATACAATAAAATCATCCGCCAGCCTGATATCCACAAAGATTTTCTCACTGCTTTACGGGGCAGGGAATGGGAGGGCATACATAAACCCATCATCACAAAGCTGAATGATATACTTTATTTCAATACTGCTAATAGCGGCCTGGAAGAACTACTGCGTTTTGCAGACAGAAACAGTATGGCACACGGTCTTGAAGTTCGCCTGCCTTTTTTAAATCACGAACTAGTGGAATTTATTTTTTCGTTGCCAGCCAATTTTAAAATTCATGAAGGCTGGACCAAATGGATTTTACGAAAAGCAATGAACAAAAAATTACCTGCCGAAGTGGTTTGGCGAAAAGATAAGACCGGGTTTGAACCACCCCAAAAAAACTGGATGGATACAGCCCTGATGACGGATTACATTCACGAGGCAAAAAGAAAACTGGTAAGCAAGGGCATTTTAAAAACCGAGGTACTAAACAAACCAATAATACCTGCAGGTGCACACGAGGAAAATAATTTTGACTGGCGATATTTGTGTGCAGCTAAAATTTTCCACAATACCTAAAGGCACTTGTTTGAGCCAATGAACGGGTTTTTGCGCCAGCATTGGCCTGCCTGTTTAAAATGGGTGGATTATATAATTATCGCTTTTGCCCCTATCCCTTAATGGGAATGTCAGTACTCAATTCAATGCCTGTTTTAAATAATGTAACAATTTTAGATTTTTGGCTTGCGACATCCGATGTCTATCGGATTTGAATTTCACTCAATACAAAACCAACCAGCCTCATTTAAAACCTGTTACTTTGCATTCTAAAATTTTCATTAATTTAAAATAATCATGCGTTTAACTGATAACAATGCTTCATGGGGCTTAGGCACCAAAATAATACATGCAGGTGCAGAACCTGATCCAAGTACAGGCGCTATTATGACGCCTATTTATCAAACCAGTACTTATGTACAAACGGCTCCCGGACAGCACAAGGGTTATGAATATGCCCGTAGCCAGAACCCAACCCGTAAAGCATTGGAAGATGCGTTGGCCATTTTAGAAAACGGTAAATATGGATTGGCATTCAGCAGTGGTGTTGCGGCAACAGATGCAGTTATAAAATTGTTAACCCCTGGTGATGAGGTAATATGTGCCAGTGATATGTATGGCGGCACCTACCGTTTATTCACCAAAGTGTTTGAAAAATTTGGTATTAAATTCATTTTTGTTGATACCACCAATGTAGCCAAAGTGCAGGCAGCCATTACAGCAAATACTAAATTGATCTGGCTGGAAACACCTACCAATCCTTTGATGAATATTACGGATATAGCTGCAGTTGCTGATGTGTCTAAAGCTGCTGGTTCGCTATTGTGTGTGGACAATACTTTTGCGTCTCCCTATCTTCAAAATCCGCTGGATTTGGGTGCTGATATTGTAATGCATTCTGCCACAAAATACCTGGGCGGACATAGTGATGTAATACAAGGTTGCCTGATGATGAATGATACAGAACTAAGAGACAAATTATATTTCATACAAAAAAGTTGTGGCGCCGTACCGGGGCCAATGGATTGTTTTTTGGTGCTTAGAGGCATTAAAACATTGCATGTACGTATGCAACGGCATTGTGAAAACGGGTTCGCCATCGCACATTATTTACGCAAGCATCCAAAGGTTGAAAAAGTATATTGGCCGGGATTTGGAGACAATGCCGGCTATGCCGTTGCCAGAAAACAAATGCGTGGATTTGGTGGCATGATTAGTTTTACATTAAAAGACGACAGCATTGAAGCTGCCAATAAAGTTTTATCATCAACAATACTATTTGCGCTGGCAGAGAGTTTAGGTGGCGTAGAGTCGCTCATCAACCATCCGGCAACTATGACGCATGCTTCCATTCCAAGAGAAGAAAGAATTAAAAACGGATTAAGCGATGGGCTGATCCGGTTGAGTGTTGGTATTGAAGATGTGGAAGATTTGATTAACGATCTGGAGCAGGCAATTGGGTAACACATGAATATCATCGAAATAATTGGATGGATAGGATCCGTGCTAATAGTTGGTTCTTACTTTTTAAACATCAATGGAAAATTAAAAAGCAATTCACCTGTTTACATCATTAGTAATTTAATAGGTGGCATATTTTTCACCATCAATACGTTTGCTCATAAAGCTTATCCAAGTGTTGCGGTAAATGTTATCTGGGTAATAATAGCCATTGCGGCATTGATGAAAAAGGCCAAATGAAATGGAGTTGATTCAAAATAACCTCAAAGATTTTTTAGATACCAAATCAAATCTATATAACCATTCTTCTTTCATTAAAGATGACCCCATCTGCATACCACATCGTTTTACGAAAAAACAGGATATAGAAATTGCAGGATTTTTTGCAGCTATTTTAGCATGGGGCACCAGGAAGGGAATCATCAACTCCTGCAACAGGTTATTAGCTGCAATGAACAATGATCCCTACAACTTTATAATGCAGGTTGACTGGAATAAAAACCCTGAGCAATTTGAAGTATTTAATGGATTTGTACACCGCACTTTCAACGATTTGGACCTGTGGCACCTGGTAAATTTTTTGAAATATCATTATTGGTTTTGTGGTGAAGAAAGCCTGGAAACCGCCTTCACCAAGTGGATGCAACCCGGCGATTTAAATATTGAAAATGCTTTAACAGGTTTTCACAATTATGTTTTTGGTTATGATGAAGAAGCCTCCCGGGAAAAACATTGCCGCAAGCACATTGCATCACCCCAAAAAAAATCGGCTTGCAAAAGGCTTAATATGTATTTAAGATGGATGGTGAGAAGCGACAATAATGGGGTTGATTTTGGTATCTGGAAAAACATTTCACCTTCGCAATTAATTATGCCAATTGATGTACATGTATCCCGGGTAGCCAAAAGATTCAATATTTTACAACGCACTCAAAACGACTGGCAGGCTGCACTGGAACTCACTAATTATCTGCAACAATTAGATGCGGGTGATCCTGTAAAATACGACTATGCATTATTTGGCCTGGGGGTAATTGAAAAATATTAATTTAGGAAAATGGAAAATGCCGAACTTATTCAGCAGGTAAATAAAGAGCTGGCTATTGCTCTGCCGGAAAAAATTTCTATGACCGAACTGCAAAGCCAGTTAGCCATTCACATCAATTATCTTATCCTTCATCATTTTGAACAACTGGTAAGTTTACTCTACCGAATAGATGTAAGTGAAGCAAAAATAAAATCACTTTTACAAAATAAGGCAGGAGAAAATGCAGGCAATTTAATTTCTGCGTTAATTATAGAAAGACAATTACAAAAAATTACAACCCGAAAGCAATTCAGTAAAAAAGATGATGGTTTTTATGAGGAAGAAAAATGGTAATATCCGGTGAGTTTAAAAGTTCAGTTTACTACCTGGAGCAGACATCGGATGTAGCTTTAAAATAAAAAGAAAGGCACCGGTATATTCCGGTGCCTGTTATAATTTTTGCCATCGATAATTATTTTTAAAACTTCGGTAACTGATAACCGTTGTGATATTCTTTCATTAAATATTGGGTATTCACCGCTTCATCTGTAAACCTGTTTTTGTTGGTATCCCAAAATAACTTTTGTCCGGAGCGATAAGCAATGTTTCCCATTTGGGCAATGGTTGCCACATGGGCACCATCCTGTATAGAACAATGCAGATCGGCCATTTTTCTTGATTTTACAACGGAAACAAAATTTTCCCAATGTTTTTCCAGTCCATTATCAGCTGCTGCAACTAAAGGCTTAGTCACCTTATTTTTGCTTTGCCTTTCTTCAATTACTTCCCAACCACCTCGGTTTAAAATAAGCGTTCCATTATTACCAATGTAGGCGATACCATGGTCACGGCCATAGGAGCCATTATCGATACCCATGGCAGAATCCCACACCAGGTTGAAGTTGTCAAATTCATACAAAGTAGTTAATGTATCCGGCGTTTCCTCCAACAAGTCGGGGTAAGCAAAACGGCCACCTAAAGCTGCAATGGATTTGGGTGTTCCTGCCTTCATACCCAGCAGGCCATAATCGAGTAAGTGAACACCCCAGTCGGTCATTAATCCGCCGGCGTAATCCCAAAACCAACGGAAATTGAAATGAAATCTACTAGCATTGAAAGACCTTTTAGGAGCTGGCCCCAGCCATTGGGCAAAGTCCACACCAGCAGGTGGCGCTGTATCAGGTACAACAGGTCCGGGTTTCATCCAACCCTGGTAGCACCATACTTTTACGGTACGAATGTTGCCTAATTGTCCGCTTTGTACAAAATCAACTGCATCTTTAAAATGTTGCTGGCTACGTTGCCATTGCCCGGCCTGTACTACCCGATTATATTTTTGCTGAGCCTTCATCATAATATTGCACTCTTCAATAGAGTTGCCCACCGGCTTCTCTACGTACACATCTTTACCCGCTGCACAGGCATCTGTCATCATTAATGCATGCCAATGATCCGGTGTGCCAATGATGACAGCATCTATATCTTTTTGATCCAGCAAAGCCTTATAATTATGGTACACTTTTATTTTAGAGGCATCTACATTTAATTTGACTAGTTCGCCCAGGCGTTGGTCTAATACTGATTGATCTACATCACAAATAGCGACCAGGTTTACACCCGGCACTTTTAAAGCCGCTGTAACATTTGCCCAGCCCATACCCTTAATGCCGATGGCTCCAATATTTAGTTGATCGCTGGGAGCAATGCGGTTTTTAAAAATAGCTAAGGCGTTGTTATCAAATGCAGAGAGCAGCATACTGCCTGCTACTAATGAGGCGCTGTTTTGTAAAAATTTCCGGCGGTCTGGCATGGTTAGTTATTTGTTGATGTAAAGCAATCGTTGAAAAAACAAGTTACAAAGAAATACATGCCGAAAAACAATTTTGAAATTCGATGAAGATGATTGTTTTATGCAAATAGTTTGGGAGTTGATTAAACTTTAACCTGATTTATTGATCTGGTTATGATGGACGCCTTAGGGACGAAATATCTTCGGTAGCTATTTCAACTTTCTATTTTTTTCTTTGTCACTCAACTGCTTTGCATTTTGATTACTCACAATTTTTTTTCCGCTCTTTGCTTCAATTTCTTTTCTGGTGTTTCCTGCAATGGTTCCACCTTGCTTTGCAATCATTTTATTTTCCTCAAAATCTTTGGGATTCTTTTCTTTACTAATTTCTGTGGTGGTAGCTTCTGCAAGCATGTTCAACACCAATTCTAAGTTGGTCATGTTGTCTCGCAGGTTTTCTTTTTTAAGATTTTTAAATTGCTTGTATTCTTTTACTTTTTTGCCACTCCAGGCCTGCGTTATTATATCCGTTAGTGTTGCAAATTCCTGTCCTTTCTTTACTCCACGGTTTTCCCATTCGTCTGTAAGTTCCTTACGTACTTCAATACTTTTCAGCCGCTGGTTTATCCATTCTTTACTCTAACCTAGTTTTAAATAATTTTCCATTGCCCTGTCTATGCTCAACTCCGGGTTCTGACTCTCTTCTATTCTTTCATATCCTGTTTTTGCAAGCCACTGTTTAAAAGGTTCGGCTTTGGGTGATGGAATGGATTGAATTATTCGAAGCAACGACTGTGTATTTACTACATCAGTTTCCCTCATTTTTCCATCTGCTGCTTTAAGTTTCAACTGTCGACAAATTGTCGACAGTTCAAGCCCATCTTCCAGTTTTACCCTTACTTTCATTTTAAACCAATAATCCCTGGGATTGGAACTGTCAGTTAAAACCTGGATAACATCTACTATTGAAAAATACCATTGTTCCTCTTCAGCATCCCAATGCGATCGGATTTGCTGCTGCTCAAATAATTTTATACTGCTCATAGCTGTTTCTTTTTTTGCCTTTGTACCATCTTATCAAGTTCTTCCTAAAGTGAAAACCCCAATGATTTTAACAATTATACGGCCGTCTTATTAAATCAAAATCTAAAATAATAAACATTCTTTATTCTTTTGAAAAAGAATAAGACTACTAAACTACACTTTGGTGTAATACCTGAGAAAATTGACTTTTAAGTAAATTTTACACAAAATATTATTCTGTAAAAAGCATTTTAAAAGTAAAGTAGTAACGGTTGGCAACATTACCGGAGACCTACGCCTAAAAGTTGCTGAGTGATTTTACACGGAAAAGAATTTGCAAGTAATGCTGTATGCAGAATTGAACATACCTGGAGGGAAGAAAAAGAAAATAATCCGTTTTGTGAACCCCAAAATAACGGTTTGGCTAAGCGTTTTGAATTGTAAATGAATTGTATTTTCTAATGCCTAATCCAAGTTGAAAATATTTTAAATTAAAATATAAGCGGCATTGAAATTTACTGGGATAAAGCTGCAATAGTTAATTTATAAACACAAACTTCCGGCACCCATTAAAGCGGCTTCTTCGCCCAACGTTGCTTTAACAATCGTTACATTTTGTGCATTTGAGGCGAAAACCTTTTCGGTTTCAGCAATAAACAAATCCCAGGCTTTCACCAGATTACCCCCTATCACAATGGTTGATATTTGGTGCTTTTTTGAAAAGGCAGACAATACATGGCCGAGGTTATCACCAAATTCTGAGAACAATAAAATAGCGGTTTCAATGTCCTGCTCACGAATTTCTTTTACGTCTTTTGCAGTTATACCGGTAAGCTCATGATAGCGTTTTAAAAACCACCTGGCAGATAAATAATCTTCTGCAGTAGCATCTTTATAAGGGGCATAATACAGATCTCCGTCAATTACTTTTGCCTCTTTATAAATGGCAGAACCAAGGCCTGTTCCAAGGGTGATGCCGATTACGTTATTACATCCGGTAGCAGCCCCGCCAAATACTTCTCCTTTTAAAAAGCAATTGGCATCATTCATCATAAATATGTCGGCTGGTGTAATATCAAGTTCTTTGGCAAGCAATTCTTTTATATTTAACTTGTAAAGCGTTTCAAATTTATCCAACCCGGTAATTAAACTAATGCCTTTATCATAATCAAATGGACCAGGCATTGCAATACCAATTTTATCGCAAGTGGTGGCATCAAATGTTTTGCAACTAACAATTGCATTGCTCCATTCTTTAATAATCTGCTCTGCGGTATTCTTCGCATTCACTGAACGACGTATCAATGAACCACGAATAATTGTATGGGCTTCAAGATCAACAATGGCGGCCGTTATATGTGATCCGCCAATATCAATACCCACCACTTTATTATTGTTCATCCACCTAAAAATTATGTTTATCAAAAAAAACTGAATCGTCCAACAGCAACAATTACCTCCCTATTTTCACTTATCGCTGTTTTGCAGCCGGAGGTAAATCACCGATACCCCAGCTTTTATTTGGCTGATCGCCCAACCAAATTTCAAGCTTTCCGCCTTGTGCAAAAGTGTCGTGTGTAAACCAAAAATCATTCAACTCTTTTCCATTTAATTGTACTTTTTGGATGTAGGTATTTTGTTTGGTGTTGTTGTGCGTAATGATACTAAATGACTTGCCTTTGTAGTATTGTGGATCCAGTTGAATGGTGACACTATCAAAAATTGGACTGGTAATTTCGTACACCGGTGTTACAGAAGCATTACCCTGTAAACTAAATAATCCAATACCCATTAAAGCACTGAGTGCTCCCATCTGCCCCTGGTCCTCATCGTGACCACCATAACCAAGGTCGGGGGTAATGCCTCCGTAGGCTTGCTCCTGTACCCTGCGTACCCAATACTGAGTTAACCAGGGCTTACCGGCATAATTAAATACATGTGCATTTGATAAACCTGGCTGGTTGGCATAGCTAACATAGCCTTCATTGTAATCAAATACAAAGTCCTGCGGTGCCGCCATTTCAAACGCATGATTCAATTTGTGGCATAATGTATCGTTACCACCCATTAAGCTGGCTAAACCCGGTACATCATGCGATACACCCCATGTACCCTGCCAGGCGTTGGCTTCTACCCAACCAGCACCGCTCAAGGGATCATTGTGTAAAAAATTGCCGCTGCTATCTTTAGGAAACAATAATTTTTGAGCCGGATTAAAACAGGTCTTCCATCCTTTTGATCTTTTTAAGAAGTAAGCATAGTCCTTTTTCTTACCTAATTTATACGCCATCTGGGCAACGGCCCAGTCCTGAAATGAAGCTTCAATGGTGATTCCAACATTGTCTCTCCACCAACCATTTTTTATATAAAAGGCTATATCTTCTTTGCTGCCCAACATTCCACCCGGCAATTGGTTTCGCTTCAATATATCATAAGCATGGTTGGCATCTACCTTTGTTAACAAGCCTTTTTGAAAAGTACCCGCAATAAGATTTGCCGTTGGATTACTGGTCATGATATAGGAATACCCGCCACCGCATGGCCCTCTCGGTAACAAGCCGCCGTTATCTGCATATTGTAACATGGAAGAAGACATTTCATCCTGTACTTCCGGCCAACCAAGGCCCCATAAAATATTAAGGTTCCATTGCGTTAACCAGAAAGCATCTGAGTTATACATACTGTACTTTAGTTTACCATTGGCATCTTTTGGAAGCTGCAATACTTTAAAAATAGCATCTGTAAAATTACCTTCCCTTTTACCGGTGGTTCTGTCAGGATAATCGCCCGATACATCATTTATTTTATGACGCCCCAGCAAAACATGCCACAGGTCGGTATAAAATTTTATCTTCTTCTCATCCCCACCGCCATTAACTGCTATTTTTCCTAACCAGTTATTCCATACCTGCCTGGTTTCATTTCGTACGGCATCAAAATTCCATGTGGTACATTCACTTATCAGGTTATTTCTTGCATTGTCAATACTGGTGTACGAAATCGCTATTTTCATATTCACTTCATCGCCAGCCTTTACAGTATACTTTGCAGAAACACCCGCACTATCCCCTGCTATCGAAGTTATATTGCTCAGTAAATCAGTTCCCTTCCAGCCATCCAGGGATTGAGCTGCTTTATCAAATTGCACAATAAAATACACTTTAACGTCTTTTGGACCACCCCAGTAACGCTTAACGGAACTAAAGGACCCTTCAAATTCTTTTTCATTGATTTTTTTGATGCTGGCATTGGCCATGGTGCTATTAGAAACATAACCACCCAGGTTTACCAATATCTGTGTCGCCATATCTTTTGTGTACCTGAAGCGATAAAAACTTACCCTTTCGGTAGCAGTAAGTTCTACCCAGGTATTGGGCTGTTTTAAATAAAGGCGTTGATAACCAGGTTGCACCAATTCGTCATCATGACTATATTCCGATTTCCATGCATTTTCGCCACCGGTTGGATTGACGGTATTGTTTGCCGGCATTATTTCGATACCCGACATCATCCAGGCATGAATTTGTCCAAAGCCCAATACTTCTTTTTCATTATAATTATATCCACCACCATATTGATTTTTGTTCCTGGTATGCGGTGCAGCGCCCACCATTCCAAAAGGTGTACCCCCCGTAATAAAGAAAATATAACGACCTCTGTTTGTTTCAATATGCGGATCAACCCAACTAACATAGTCTGTTGTTGAAGAACGGGCAGCATACACTTCTATCTCGGAAAACCCAAGATCTTTGCCATCCCCATCAGTAGTTACAAAACGAACGGAGGTGACATTTTTTTTGTCAAACTTTATCAGTTTAGCCGACCCATCATTGGGGATTTCATTAACCCATATCTCACTGCCATCACTAAAAATAAGTTTGCCGCTGGCAATATGTTCATCCAATGAAGGACGATCAAACAGAATTATTTTATCAATGGATTGCGGCTGTTTCCAGTCGAGCTGTATCCATGGAAAATCTACATAGCCCCAATCGATTGTAAAGCCCTTGCAGGCCCATTCTCCTTTATTGGCTACCCCAATCAATCCATCGGTAACATTGCTTGCTTTATATTGATTGTTAAAGGACGAAGAGGCTGTAACTGTAGCATTGGCAGCAATATTATCTGTACCGGCAAAACTATGCAGGCTTAGTAACGCCATACATAACAACAGGATAAGGGCTTTATTTTTTTGTATCATGAGATGCTTTTTAGATATGGTTGATAGATTATTTATTTGCAGTAAACATTGTTTAATTGAGCTAGCTACTTAAAATTCCCAGGGATTTTCAGAAAACACTTTGCCACTTGTTGCGAGCGGCCATTGATCAGTTCTAAATGGCTGGGCAGGTAAACCGCTGGTGTTATATAGGTTGATAGTACCCGGATTATCGGACCAATTGTAGCGCACGGCAACAGGATTTTTAACCTCAGTACAGCTAACAATTACTTTATTGTCTTTTATAAAAGCTTTTGCCCAATAAAATTTTTTATCTGCTCCCGCAATTGCAAAACCATTGATGTATCCATATTTATCTTTCGCAATTAAATCGTCCGTTCCTTTTTTATATTCAATCATCACAGCATCCTCTCTTACTTGCATTGACTGGTAGGTAGGGCCATTGCTGACCAGTTCTTTATTATAGGCTATTTTTAAAGCAGCTAAACCCAATCGCTTGCCCACATCCATTTTATTTTTGGGATGAATATCATTGGTTTCGCCGATATCGATGATGCAAGCCATTGCGGTATTGGGTAACTGCAATGCAGCAGTTTGTGCATCCCTTAACTCGGCCCAGGTACTTTCCCTTGGAATAGGCGCTTCCTGCATATAATTGGCTAACTGCACAAAAATAAAAGGCAGATTACCTTGATTAAAATGTGCTCGCCAATCTTTAATAAATGCAGGAAACAGACTGCGGTATTCATCTGCCCTGGCGGCATTGCTTTCGCCCTGGTACCAAATAAAACCTTTTATTGCCAGCGAAGTGATGGGAGCAATATTGGCATTAAATAAAACAGCGGGAGTAGAGAATGCTGTTGCATTAACAACATGTGGTTTAGGAAATTTGGAAGCATCAATTTTATCGTCGGCTTTATACAACCATTTTCCTAAAATAATTCTATTTGCCCAAATGGCATTTGAATAAATGCCTCCCTTGCCCCCCGCATCAAATACACGTACCACTATTGTATTGCCTGTTGGTTTTAAGATTGTAACAGGCACTTTATAATTACGCCAGTTTAAATTACCGTATCCTTCGCCTACTTTTTGTCCATTTATCCATACTATATCATAATCATCCAGCTGGTTTAATGCTAAATGAAAAGTATCCTCTTTAAAATTTTTCGGCAAATCAAAGTTTTTTCTAAACCATACGGCGCCATCAAAATCAGCAAGGCCGGCATCTTCCCACCAAGCTGGTATTTCCATTGTTTTCCAATCGGTGATATCGGTTTCGGGTAAGTACCATTTTTTGTAAATGCCCTGCCCTTTCCAATAGTAATTTTTTTGCCATTCGGGTTTTATTTTTTCGAATGCTTCGGTGATTGCTTTAAAACTTTTTGCAGGAGCCAGGTAATTTTTATGATAATTACTAAACTGTGGAAATGTTGCAATAGCCTCATTACTCATCCAGGTTTCAATAGCAGTAGCACCCAAATTATCGCTCACCAAGCCAATGGGAACATTTAATGAATCGTGTAAAAACCTGCCAAAAAAATATGCGGTAGCAGAAAAATATTGAAGCGATGCCACAGAAGCCTCCTTCCAAATTCCGCCTGCCAGGTCATTTTTTGGAACATAATCCATATCAACCGAAGCCGTAAAAATGCGGATGTTTGAGTGGCTGATTGCTGCGCTGTCTTTGGGAACATACGCAATCTGATCAAGGGTAAATTGCATGTTTGACTGACCACCACAAATCCATACATCGCCAAATAAAATATTTTTTAACTCAACGGTATTTGTTTTTCCTTTTACAATAATATCATAGGGACCTCCTGCATTTTGCGCTGGCAATTGCAACATCCATTTGCCGGCTTTATCAGTAACTGCTTTGTAATCGGTACCTTTAAACCCGATAGAAATTTTTTCGCCTGCTGCACCAAAGCCCCAGACAGCAACAGCTTTATCTCTTTGCAAAACCATATTGCTTTGAAATATTATTGGAAGTTTGATGGCCGCATTTACAGTAATTGAAAAAGCTATTATCACAACAATACCAACTATTTTTTTTCTGATGCCCATTGCCTGTTTGATTTTTATATTTCGAGTGGTTAGATGTATTATTTTGCGATAGCACGTTTTTTTGCCTTTTCAATAAAAATAATCAGCACAATAAAAAAGAGGTAAGCAGTACAAGTATAAACAAATAAGTCAGGCATAGCCCCCGCTAATGTGATGATGTTATTAGGATGTATTTCCACCATTTTTACAAACGGCTCATCGCTTCTTTCCATTTCGCTAATTATACCCGATGCTTTAATTAAACCCGAATAGCCATTGTTACTATTTATGGCCAAATCTTTTCTTGATTCAACTGCTCTTAAACGGGCATAATAAAAATGCAACCGTACAATGTAGGTATCGTTGAACCAGCCATCGTTGCTGATATTAAATAAAAATTGGGCGCCCTGGTTTACCATGCTGGCGGCAGCTGCAGGCACTGCGGCCTCATTACAAATTAACATACCGGCCTTGCCAAACGGTGTGTTAAGCGGAGCAGCGTGTTGCTTATTAGTGGTAGCAGAAAAACCGGCTATTGATAAGAAAGGCATCATAACTCCACGGACCGGTTTTTCTATAAATGCCAATAAATATTGTTTATCATACCTGCTGGTTACCGTTCCATCGGGCAGTAAGCAATAGGCAGAATTTAGAATGATATTTTCTTTTTCATTGTACGCTGTATTGATACCCAAAATATGGGTAATTCTTGCCGGTGCAGTTATTGAAAGTATTTTATTTACCAGGTCATCATCTTTTTTATACGTCCATGGTATTGCAGATTCCGACCAAAGGGCCATGTCGGGTTTTAAAGCCACGGCAGACCGGTTAAGGTTTAATAATTTTTGTACAAGATAATTTCCATTGGCATCATCCCATTTCATTTCAGGAGGAATATTTTCAGCCAATATAGCGACTTTAAAAGGTTGTTTAGTTGCTGGTTTAGCATCAAAATTCTGCAAGAGTAAAAATCCGCCTGCTATGTAAAGGAGTATTACTGTAACAGGAATGTAAAGCTTGCGCCATAACTTTTTTGAAAGGTAATAAGCAAACAAATAATTTACCACAACAACAATAAAGGTAAGAGGGTGAACGCCAAAAATTGCTGCCGGTTGTATAGCATAATCATTGGCTGCCAATCCATTGCCAGCATGTATATCAAACCAGGGAAATTCAACAGTGATTAACTTTAAAACCGCATCTGCAATACAAAATAAAGAAGCGAATAATACACTGTTTATTAAAACAGCAAATAATTTAGCTGCTTGTCTTTTTAACTTATAAATGCAATAAATTATAAAAGTATAATAAATTGAAACAAATAAAGAAGATATAATAAAAACGCAAATTCCGTAAAACACACTGTTTCCTGTAAAACGTTCTGCGCCAGGTATCATCCAATAAAAAGCAGCAGCAGAAAACACGATACCAAATAAAAAACTTTTTTTTAAAACATTTTTTGTGGAGCCATTACTAATTGAAATAAATAAAGGAATAAAACATATCCAACTAAACCAAAAATTAATTTTGCAGACTGCTATAAAAGTTAGACCACCGGATAGTATAGGACCAAGCCAAAAGTTAGTTGCAATTTTATTCATTAAAAAGCAAGTTGATGGTATTAAATTAAAGGGAAAGTTCAATATAAATAGTAATGAACTTTCCCTTTACTGATAAAATTTATTTGTTTTTATTGTACTAATACTTTAATAGTTTCTGAAAGACCCTGAGCCTGTAATTTTAAAATATACATACCGGCAGCAGGAGGGTGGTGAAGGTTTAAAGTATTAGCGCTATTTGCCTGGATACTTTTAAATGTTTGCAGGTGAATAATCTTTCCGTTAACATCAGTTAATACTGCCTGTACATTTACCCCATTGCTGTTGGTCACCTTAAATTGAATGGCACCTTTTGCAGGGTTGGGAGAAACTGAAACCACTAACTTATCTCCACCATCAAAACGTAATATTTTTACCATAGAAACGGTAAACTTACCATCGTGGTTGTGTTGTTTTAAACGATAAAAATTATTTCCACTCAAGGGTCTTTCATCATAGGCTGAATAGTTAACTGTCTTGCTGCTGTTGCCGCTGCCATTTACGGTAGCAATACTTTTCCAACCATTGCCATCGCTGCTTCTTTCAACATTAAAATGGTCGTTGTTTACTTCTGAAGCAGTTGTCCAGTTAAGCTTAACCTTTTTGCCTTCGATTGTTGCAGTAAAACTGGTGAGTTTAATTGGGAGAACAATTGGAGCTGTTATTAATATAGCAGGAGCTCCTACATAAGTATTGTCACCAGGCTTTGTGTCAACTCTAAATTGATAAGTAGTGTTTGCAGCAATCGTTAAAGTAGGTTTAATCACCCACTCATATTCTGTTGTATCGGTACCTGAGATAGTTTGAGCTGCCAATTGATTGGAAGAAGTAATAATTTTACCAGGCGCAAAATCATTACCGGTAAGCCCACTAATTTGCCTGGTAGTAGCATCTCCATTACTTACATTGGTACTACTTGCAAGAATAAATGCCCTGATACCATTATCATAGGTTGTAACAGAATCCCAGGTAGTACCACCATCTGCAGAATAAGTTAAAACACTGGTACCGATATCAGATCCTCCACCAAATAATTGATAGCGAACCCTGATATTATTGTTGAAACTTAAAATGGTTGCTGCACTATTTTTATCAGCCAACCAGGTAGCTGTAGTTTCAGTACCATCATCACTACGCCAGCGCCAACTGCCTTGTGTAGCAAACGCAAAAGTATTACTGTAGCCTGACAGTAATAAAAAAATAAAGAAGAGTTTTTTCATAATCTTAATTTTAAGTTTTTAAAAAATGGTTTGTTTAAATTGTATTATAAAAGAAATCGGTTGCGAAAAATGTTTTAAAATAGTTTTGTTATCAAGTGACTTTTGAACAACTGTTTACTGTTTTTCATTGCTTATTTAATTGATATTTAACCCTAATAAATCTTGGTCGGTATAAATTGGGATAAATTTTGATATCGTTGTGAAAATCAAAAGAATTGACATTGTAACTTACCAATAACTCGCCTGCTTTCGACAATGCCGGATGTGCTTTGGCATTATAGGTAAAAAACTTTTTTGATTCTATAGCCTCTTTACAATCAAACAGTTCTATAATTGGCCCAAAAGGCCCAACAGGACTGGCGCCTAGCCTAAGCCCCAATTTTGTACTGATACCATCTACCTGAAATACCAATGCGTAACGACCGTCCCCGATTGGACTTATACTTAACTCGTTTGATACCCGGTTAGTGATGGCCACAGCTTTTTGCATATCATTATCCCAACTGGCTCCATTCCAATATTTCCACGCTGTAAATTTTTCAATATTTTTTGGTAAAACCCTTGCCACTAGCAGTTCTTTATTTTTTCCTTTTATACCATACACATATAAATACCCATCTGGATTAACCATACCCGCCTTGGCGGTATTCACCAAAATACCGCTGCCATAAATAGTATTATCATCCACTTCTTTACCCTGTAAAAAAAAAGGAATATCTATTTGACGCTGGTCTTTAAAAGGTGGCTTACTTCCCTTTGGAATAATAATAAACGTGCTACCTTCCTGCTCGAAACCAAAAATATTTGCACCAGGTACATCTTTAATCCGGTACCCAAAAATATAAGTGTCTCCATTTATTTCCTGGTTTACAAATCCATCCCCCAGCCAATAATATTCACCCGGGCGGCTGGCGGGTGTTGAAGGAATAAAAATAGATTCAGGATCTCCCGTTGTTTTTTTATCCCAATGAAATTGCAGGTTAGCTTCTAAAGGTGCTGCCCCTTGTAAAGTAGCCACCGAATTATGAATCATTACATAGCCGGGCTTAGGTTTGTTGTTTTCAATTTCACCAATTTCGGTATCGCTAAACAATATAGTGTACGCCGTATTTTCTGAAGCCGTATCAATGCCATTTTGCGGTAAAACAAAAATACCATCACCCCCAAACCATCCACTTTTTCTGTAAAAAAGATTTGTCCATTCAGGCGCTTCTTCCACACTAAATTGTAAATGGGTTAAATCTTTATTGACTGTTTTTGCAGCTTGGTTTTGATGGGTGGAGCAGGAACAAATACCTGTAAGGCAAAAAAGGGTAACTACAAAATATTTTTTAAAAAATAGTTGCGCAACCGGTACCTGTATTTTGGCATCTGCAGCGGTAAACTTTGTGACTATTTTATATAATATAATTCGATCCATTTATATAAATTTTAATTTTATAAATCGTGGACGATATAAATTAGGATTTAATGCCAGATCGGCAAAAAAAGTAAATGAATTAACATTAAAACTGATTAACAGTTCGCCTTGTTTAGATAAATGTGGATGCGCTTTTGCATTGTAAACAAAATAATTTTTTCCAACCAACGCTTCTTTACAATCCCAAAGTGGAATTACGGGACCAAAAGGGCCATAGGGTGTTTTGGCAATGCGCATTCCAACAGATCCCCATACATTTGTTTGAAACACCAACGCATATCGGCCATCAGGCAATGGAGAAAGGCTTAACTCATCTGAAACAGCATCTGTAATAATTGCAGCATTTTTTATGCTGTAGATATTGGTATTCCAACCGGTGTTATCTAAAAAACGCCATTTAGAAAAATCTTTAAACTCAGCAGGTAATACCCTCGCTACCATAAGGCCCTTGTTTAAAAGACCCGGTATATTTTTTACACCGTATACATAAACGTATCCATCAGCAAGAGGCGCTCCTGCTTTTACCGTATTTACAAAAACAGCGGAACCAAAAGCATAGCCATTGTCTATTCTATCGCCTTCTACAAACAATGGTGCATCTGTTTGAACGGCATTATTAAAAGGAGGCGTACTTCCGGCAGGTATTGTTATGATGGAACTTCCTGTTACCGCAAATCCAAATCCTACATTTACACGCCCAATTTTATACCCAAATACAATTGTTTCGTTTTGCAGTTCATGGTTTACAAAACCATCGCCCAGCCAAAAATAATTGCCAGCAACTGCCAGGGGTGTATTGGGCACAAATACTGAAGCAGGCTTATTACCAGCATTGTAGTTCCAGAAAAAATTTATCTTTTCGGGCAGTGGCTCATTGCCTTGTAATATAGCTACAGAGTTATTGATGAAAGACCAGCCCGGCACAATACTACCATTTCGAATTTCACCTACCTGTGTATCACTAAATAGTAATAATGTAGTGGATATTTTTCCGGCGCCCACACTATCAACCCCATTTTGCGGAATTGAAAAAATACCATCCGCCCCAAACCAACCCGAGTTTCTGGTAAATAATTTTGTCCAGCCTGAATCTGCTTCCACCGTAAAATTCACTTTTGTAAGATCGGTTGGTATAGCTACTGTATCATTAATTACGGGTACAATAACTGGCGTAACAGTTTCAATATTTTTTTTACACGACACTACACCCGCTATGAATAACGCAGCAGAAAAATACCAGAAAAATATAGACTGTTTCATTTTAATCATTTACTTCAACCTATTAGATGGTCCATACTAATTTATTTTGGGCTTGATGTATACGTATATTCAAACAACTCGTTGGCAGTTGCACCGAAAGCACTCAAATCAAGGAATGTGTTCATTACCAGTTTATCTTTAATGAGCGTTGTAACGTCATATACTTCCGTTGTTTTTACAGCTGTAAATACATTGCGCCATATAAGGGTAAATACTTTTTCATCCGGAGATAAGGTCCACTTCTCGTACACCCTGAAACCATCAAAAATTCCCTTCACTGTTCCGTAGTCGATTGTTACAGTACTATCTCTGTTAAAAAGAAAGGAGTTATCCTTTTCATCATTTCTGATAGCTTCAACTGGTAGGCTCGATTTCCATATTATTGATTTCAGATTCCAGCGATAACTGAATAATAATTGTGCACCACTTACTGTTGTATTTAAGGTAAAATCTTTTTCCGCAGCAAGCCCTTTACTATCTTCTACCCTAAAATTAAAACCTACCAATTTATCTACTTCATCCGGACTAAGTATGTACTTAAACACATAAGTAAAGCTGCTGCCGGATGCGGCTGCTACCGTCATTAATCCATTGGTTCCAAAGCTCGTGTCGGCCTTTAGGTTTACCCCCTTGGTAATTTTAAATGCAGCTATGCCATTGGGGGCATTTATTGTTACCGTTACAGTCATTTCCTGTTGAGATTTACCTAAAAATTTATAGGTTGAAAGCGAAATGACTGGCTGGCTGGAATCAACAGCAGTTTCCTTTTTGCAAGAACTAAAAAACAAGGTTGCAGCAACGGCAAGGATGAGGTTGAAAGTGAATGACTGTTTCATTTTTTTTAAAATTGCACTATTTAATAAATATTTTAAATTATTTCGTAAGGGTATCCCTAAAAACTCATTTTTTTTGTTTGGCCTCCTCTTTAACTTCTCCCGAAAAGTAGGGACAGGCTCTCCAAAAGAGGGGAAAAGGATAGTTTTTAGAGATGCCCCTAAGGTCATTAGTTAACATTATTTTTTTTAAAAAGTTTGATGCCACGATCTTTCTATTTCCTCCAGGGTTTTGCCTTTAGTTTCAGGCACCACTTTCCATACAAAAACAAAGGCTATTACCGACATAACCATAAATATCCAAAAGGTAAAAGCTGTTCCAATTGACTGCAGTAAAATCGGAAAAAACTGGGAGACGATATAAACAGCTGTCCATAAAAAGAATAAACAAATAGACATTGCACTACCCCGTGCCCTGTTGGGAAATATTTCGGCTATTACCACGAAAGTTATAGGCCCTAACGATAAAGCAAAACAGGCGATGTAAGCCAAAATAGAAATCAATACCAGGTAGCCTTTAACAGCGCCAAAATAAAAGGCGCCGCCAATAATGGCAAGGCAAATAGTCATGCCGGCAGAGCCTGCCATCAACAATGTTTTTCTGCCAGCCCTATCAGCATATTTTATGGCAACAATGGTAAATAATAAGTTTACAATGCCTACCAATATTGTTTGTAATAATGCAGATCCGGAACCATCGCCGGTAGATTTAAATATTTCCGGCGCATAATACATAATAGCATTGATACCGGTTACCTGCGAAAAAATGGAAAGAATAATTCCAATGATCAAGGCAGTTCTAAGACCTGGCTTAAAGAGTTCAGTAATAGAACTTGTTTCGGTTTTTAAGGCCAGTTCTATTTCTTGTAATGCTGCTTTTGCTTTTGTTGCCCCATTAATTTTTGTAAGAATTTTTTCAGCTTCTTCCGTTCTGCCGGCTTGTGCCAACCACCTGGGACTTTCGGGAACAAACATCAATAAAATAAAAAATACAATGGAAGGGAAAATTCCGGAACCAAACATCCATCGCCATCCGGTATTAATATTCCAGGCTTCATCGTACAAGCCTGCAATGGCAGCATTTACAAAGTAAATAAGCAAGATGCCGGTAACAATACCAAACTGATTAATAGAAACCAGCCTGCCCCTTATAGCTGCAGGCGCACATTCAGTAATATACATCGGTGATATCATGGAAGCGATGCCAATACCTAAACCGCCAATAATTCTAAATACTACAAATAAACTGAGGTCTTGTGGCATTGCCGTTCCAACAGATGAAACAGCAAATAAAATGGCGGAAAGAATCAACACTTTCTTACGGCCAAATTTATCACTCAATAAACCCGAGAACATCGCTCCGGCAATACAGCCAATGAGTGCGCAGGATGCAATCCAACCCAGCATTGCCGGGGAAAGTTCAAATCTTTTTTGAATGAAGCCAATACCACCTGCAACCACAGCAGTGTCATAACCAAACAATAAGCCACCCACTGCTGCAACGATTGTGATTTTGTAGATGTAACTGATATTTGATTGTTTTTCCACAGACTTAATTTAATTGGTAATTTTTAATAGGATTGGTTCTAACAGATGCTTTTATGGTGGCACATTGCTTACCCTCACTTTCTCCAAAAGGCCTAACGGTGTAAGCGCCTACTGCTGCCGGCACGATGAAGGTTTCTGCATAATGAATAACATAGGGTTCAAAAGCTGCTGTAGGACTTTCAACGATGGCTTCTCTTCCTTCAATGAGGTTTAGCACATTTACGATACCATTGGTATGGTGCGTAACTTTTGTAGTAAACCAGTGCCTTCTTGTTTCTATGAACGACGTTTCATCTAAACCTGTTCGCTCTTCCCGCCAACCATCACCAGTTGCAATTGGCTCAAAATGATTGATGATATTTTGTTTTGTCCATTGGGTAGTTCGGTTCCATTGAATTGAGTTTATACCATGTTCCAGTGAGATGGGGCGTGGCTTTCCATCCAAACCCATACGTGCCCAATCCCATAATTTAAAAGTGAAAATATAAGGTGTAGCACTTATTTCAAGTACCACGCTATTGGCGCCCGAACAATGTACTGTACCAGCAGGAATCAATATATGGTCATGCTTTTTAACAGGCCATTTTTCTACAAATTGATTCACATCAAAAAGCGGACCGCCCTCTTGTGCATTTTTGAGCTGCGTTAACATATTTTCAGCATCAATATTTTCTTTTAAGCCTGCATAAACAAATGCATCTTCCTCCGCTTCTAAAAAATAATAGCTTTCGTCCTGCGTATATCCCATACCAAATTTCTCCCTGATATATTCCATCAATGGATGCACCTGTAAGCTTAAATTACCGCCACCCATTGTATCTAAAAAATCGAACCGGATAGGAAACTCTGCACCAAATGCTTCGTAAACTTTTTCGCCCAATAATACTTTGGGATGGTTGAATACCAGGTTAATTGCAGGTATTTCAAATGTTCCATTGGTAAAACTAAATACCAGGCTGTTTTCTTCAGGAACACAATCAAAACCCCATGCATAATTTTCCTTGCTTCTGTCCAAATCAATCACTTCTTTAAGCCATTGTCCGCCCCAGGGGCCCGGATCAAAAAACGGGACTACCCTAAAAGGGCCTTTTGTTGTTTGCAGCAAGGCGGCTTGTAAAGCTTTGTCGTTAACCATTTTAGGCTGTCCGGGTATGGTTGTGTCTAAAAAATAATTACTTAAACACATCACTTCTTTTTTATGCCTGTCGCAAACTCTCCAATCTACAAAAAATGCTCTCTTGTATTGGTAAGCAAAATCATCGGCCTCATTAATTGCACCAAGATTACTTATTTTATTGTTGCGGAATCTTAATTGAATTTCCCATCTGGGCATATCCGCATAAATGCGCAGATCCGGATGAGTGGCAATAAGAGACGCCCCCATGCCCACAATAAATACAACACCTGCTTCCAAAATATCTAACTGATCTTGTATAAGGGATACTTTATGTTGATTAAAAAAGCTATTGAGCGACAACGTGCTGATAAATCCAAAAACCGGATCATCTGTTACTGATGGATAAACCATTTCAGAAATTTGGTCGGCTGCAATCAAAGCTGATGTAGTATCAATAATAATATTTATACCCGGTAAAGTGCTTAAATTACGAATGATCTCTTTGGTATACACTCCATGATAACAATCAATTACTATAACTATTTTTTCTTTTTTAAAAGAGTTAATTTC
>Ga0163154_10001845_pt1 | contig 32009 bp, 27 predicted proteins | sample OliLakLV19MP9P1_FD_148649 | JGI IMG/M metagenome (GOLD analysis project Ga0163154, IMG submission 148649) | Freshwater microbial mat bacterial communities from Lake Vanda, McMurdo Dry Valleys, Antarctica - Oligotrophic Lake LV.19.MP9.P1 | ecosystem: Environmental > Aquatic > Freshwater > Lake >... | reverse complement strand
GGGCGACAGCACCCCCGTCAGCCCGATCGGCACCACCGCCGCCAGCGCCAGCAACAACCCGCGCCGCACCGAAGCCCCGGCCAGCACCGCTGGCGCAAGCCGGAAGCCCGCGAGCTTGACCCGCGCCGATTCGATCACACCTTGCCGCAGCGTCGCCTCGTCCGCGTCTCGAGCCGGTTCGTTCGTCCGCGCCAGGTCCAGTGCGGCCGCCAGCGTCCCGCGCAGCCCAGCCCGCTCGCCGCCCGGCGTCCGCTCCACTCGCAACGCGATCTCCGTCAACGAAGGCCTGAACGCGAGCGCCGGCCAAACCCAACGCCGCGCCAGCCACGCCACGCTGCCAACACTCATCAGCCACAGCACCACTCGGAACGCTGTCGGCGTGCGCAGAACATAATCCAACATCCCCAGCCCGAACACGCCCACCGCCACCGCCGCCAACAACCACGCCAACGCACGCACCGTCAGCCGCCGCCGCGCCGCCGAACGCACCGCCGCTAGCCCACCCTCAAACTCAGAAGGTTTGCGATCAGTCTCGGTCCGAATCTCAAAGCCTTGGTTTTCCGGCGTCATTAAAGCCTCCCATGCGCCGCGCCATCAGCGCGCCCACACGCAGAACTCGTCCGAAAGGACCGCGCCCGGTCACCCGCGATCACTCTCGGGATAGGGGCATACATCGGCCATCCGCGCCTCACGCTCTCCAACTCTACGCGAACCGGCTCCGAGCAGGTTCACGAGCCCTCGCCGCTCCCCGGCATAAGTACGGAACAGCTGCGTCACAAGCCTCACTCATCCTCTACCCGGAATCGCCCACCGGGAGGTAGGGGCGGCGCGGTGACGGCGAGGGAAGAGCGATTGAAAGCCGGATGCGTGGTGAGCCCGACAGGAACCTTGGCCACGCGGGCGCATGAAAAAGGCGAAGGAGTGACCCTCGCCTTTCAGGTGTTGTGCTTGAAGAGTGCGTGCCGGATCAGCGGCGACGACGGGCAACCATTAGCCCGCCAAGGCTGAGCAGGCCGACGGCGCCGGGCGCTGGGACCGCCTCGCCGACGATCCGGAAGACGATGAACTCGCCGTGGTTGGCACCGGGGACGAGCGGGTTGCCGCCGCCGGTCGCCGGGGCCCAGATCCAACTGGCAGAGCTGGGAATAGCGGGGAACGCGCCCCAAGGGCCCGCGCCTGGGTTGGTGTAACCGGCCGCGGTGGCCGAAACGGTCCAGAGATTGTTAGTGGTAGCGTACGCAATGGCCGCGTCGAGCTGGGGGACCGTGGGCAGTACGTTTGCAGGCCAAGAACCCGCCATCCCGAAGATCTGTTGGAGGTAATCTCCAGCGCGGAACACCTCCCATGCCGCAGACCCGGTCAGGATCGTGTTGCCGGTCGTGGTATTCGTAAAGGAGCCGAGAAAGCCCTGAGCAACCGCGCGGTCACTCGCGGTCGTCACATACAAATAGTCAGTCGGAGCGCGGCCCGTAACGTTGTAAGTTTCCATCGTGGGCCAGGTGACATCAGAACCGACGAAGGCCGACGTGGCCAACGACGTACCAAAGTACGTGGAGTACTGGTTGTCCACAGTCATCTTGATGGTCCAGTCTTCAGCCATCGCGTTGGCAGCAAGCACCAGCGAGGTTGCGGCCACAGCCGCCGTGCGAAGTACACTCATCTCTCGTCTCCTCAGGGCCTTTGGCCCAAATTACAGCGGTGAAGGCGGGCAAATACCAAACAACCCTCATCGCTGCGTACACAGACTACATCTCCTTTCCCATTTAGTCAATGGTTGTATCCGACATTCTCCAGTTGATCTTCGGCGAGCCACGTGGCCCGCCGCGCGGCAGCGCAAGATACCTGATTGCAGCGCTCCGCACCGTTTAATCCTCGCAGAGACACATCATCTGACGGCGTGATCGGCGATCGTTCGCATGATTGCCTCGCGCTGGACCGAGCGTGAGCGCACCGGCAGCATGCCCTCGTGTCTGCTCCTGGTTCAGGCGATGGATGACGTTCATCTCGAGCCCGCCCCCCGCTGGATTCGGCGACACCCGCAGCCGCCCGATGCGTTGAAGGAACAGCACCTGCGTATCAAAGCGTCTCGTCTGGCTGGTCGAGGCCGCCCGCGACTCCCTGGCTCGTCCGCCCACGATGCAGCCCATGGAGGGATCGACGCACAGCCGATCAGCGTCGTTGGTGTCCTCGTACCCGGCCAGGCGGCTGTACACCGACTGCCGCAGCAGCGCCGTCATCGTGGGCCGAGTGTTCCTGCCGGTCCGCTGATCCTGAAAAATGCTCCCGGCGTCGGACGTGTGCGTGGAGGCGTGGAGCTCCAGCCTCAAAGACCAGTCGAAACCCACCCCGAGTGCGTCCCTGCTGCCTTCACCCATCGGATGCTCAGATCGAGCCGTCCTTGGCATCGACAATAGCCCTTGTTCATGCGGTCAAACGACACGCTATGATACCAGAAAATGAGTTCCTATATGGGAAATCTGGGTCTACCGAGCACGCGGCCGTCCGGTCGCAAACCTCAATCGCATACACCGCCCCCAAGCCTAACCTTTCCCACATGACCGCCGCCCCTCTAGGCACGATCTCCCCACCCAGCCCAGGCCTCGCCTCCACCCTCCGCACCGTGGCCAGCGACATTAAGCTCGCCCACTCCGTCTTCGCCCTCCCCTTTGCCGTGCTTGGCGCGTTCCTCGCTCGCCCCGAAGCGTCTCCTTGGCCGCGCTTCCTCGGGCAGCTCGCCCTCATCATCCTCTGTATGGTCCTCGCCCGTACCTGGGCCATGGTCGTCAACCGCCTCGCCGACCGCGCCCTCGACGCCCGCAACCCGCGCACGAAAAACCGCGCCTTCGCCTCGGGCAAGCTCTCCCCCACCACCGGCGTCGTCGTCCTCGTCTCCTGCAACCTGCTCTTCCTAGCCGCCGCGTCGCTCTTCTGGTTCTTCTTCCGCAACCCCTGGCCGGTGATCCTGGCCGAAGCTGTACTCCTCTGGATCGGCTTCTATTCGTTCACCAAGCGCTTCACATGGCTCTGTCACGTCTTCCTCGGCGGGGCTCTCGCCGCCTCGCCCCTGGCCGCCGCGATCGCCATCGACCCCGCCGCACTCGCTGCCACTCACGCTCTCTGGTACCTCGCCGGTATGGTCGTGCTCTGGGTCGCTGGCTTTGACATCATCTACGCTCTGCAGGACGTGGACATCGACCGCGCCGAACGACTCTGGAGCGTCCCGTCTCGTCTCGGAATCCCCGCCGCCCTCTGGCTCAGCCGCGCCATGCACGCCGGGGCCGCCGCCCTGCTCATCCTCGCCTGTCGCAGCGAGCCTCGCTTCGGGCTCATCTTCGCAGTCGGCATCACGCTCGTCGTCGCGCTCCTCATCGCCGAGCACGTCGTCCTCGCTAAACGCGGCAAGGCCGGGCTCGACATGGCCTTCTTCACCATCAACGGCGTGGTAAGCTGCGCCCTCGGAATCGCTGGCTGCCTCGACACTCTCGTCTAAGCTCCACCCGCACAGCCAACGAGCATTTCGCCTCAGAACCCCCGAAGGCAGGGACTGAGGAAGGCTTCGTCCAATCATGGCATGCTTACCGTAATGCCGACCAGCCGCCTCACATCTCCCAGAACGCTTCGCGCCAGCCGGGTGACCGCGTATCTCTTGCTTTTCACCACCTTGACCCTCACCGCCTGCCTGACCCTCGTCGCGTGCGGAACTTCCTCCCTCACCAACCCCACCACCATTCCAACCGACATTCCAACCGACATTCCAACCAAACCCACCTCCACCGCCCCCACCCGCAACCCGCTCGGCCAGGGGCTCGACATCATCAACTACCCCATCGACGACTCGCGCGGCTCCGTCGGCCGAGCCTTCGCCGTCGTCGCCGACCGCTCTCTTCCGATCTCCCCAGAGGCCGCCGCACTCTGGAAACGCCAAGGCCTCCGCTTTCTCGCCGTCCCGCTCGCTCAACTCGAACCTCTCCTCCGCGATCTCCCGCTCGCTGGCTCAGTCCAACGCCAGACCTTCGGCCCGCTCACTCGCTGGACCCCCATCGCCATCGGCGGCTCCTCGAACACCTCGCGCATCATCGCAGGCTTAGGAAGCTCAACGAGAAACCCGAGCCTCAACTCAAACCTCACGCTCCCGCCCGGCCGCCTCCGCATCCTCGCCCGCGCGTGGGATGAGCCCGTGCTCGACCAACCCGCAAATCAATCCACCACACCCGCCACCCCTCGCGCCAGCCTCCGCCTCGAACTTCTTCCTCAGCACGAGCAGGCCGACCCCGACCTCACCACCTTTATTCAACCCCCCAAGCGCTCGATCGACCGCGCAGGCCGAGTCTTCGACGACCTCGCGCTCGCCTTTCTGGCCAAACCTGACGAGGCCTACCTCATCATTCCCGAGTCCCCCGCCATCACCTGGCAACGCGCCGAAGACGCCAGCAACGACCATCCCACACCGACGCCCACGCTCGAACCCAACACCGAAAACACCAACCCTCAACCCCCCACCCTCGGCGAAGTCACCCTCAGCAACGCCGCCTTCTCCGGGTCAGGCCGAGTCAAGGTCATCGTGGTGCTCATCCCAAGGTCCGCGGGCGTTTTCAACCTGCTTCCCTTCGCGCGTTGACAACCTCGATCACCGCATCGCCAGCACAACACATTTCCGATAACACCGCCGATCGCGCGGCGCATTCATCCTCATCGCGCACACGCCGCGCGATTCGCCGATCCCCCGGGACCAACCTCCCGATCAGGCCGATAGCCCTGACGTTCCGGAGGATTTCATGCTCAGAGTCAGTCTCGCCCAGGCCGTCGAGGGGATGTCCCTGGCCCTGCCGCTCTATCACCCGCTCCGCCCCGGCGTCGTGCTGCTTCGCGCCGGCATCCAGCTCGACAACCACACCATCAAGCGTCTCTGGGAGATGGGCCTCCGCGACGTGTGGATCAGCTACCCCGCCCTCAGCTTCATCGCCGACTTCGTCAACCCCGCCGTTCTCGAGGCCTGCCACGGCATCACCCAGCAAGTCGCCGACGCCTTCGACCGCGTGCTCGTGGACGCCCACGCCAAGCTCGACTACCCGACCTACCGCCGTGCCATCGCCGCGCTCCTCGAAAAGCTCGCGCTCTCGCCCAAAGCTGGCATCCTCGTCAACGAGATCGTCGACGGCAGCCAGCCCGCTCTTCGCCACGCCTCCAACGTCTGCCTCGTCAGCGTGCTCATGGGCATCAAACTCGACTTCTACCTCGTCAAAGAACGCCCACGCCTCAAATCCGGCCTCGCCCAAGGCGTGACAACCCTGGGCCTAGGCGCGCTCCTCCACGACATCGGCATGCTCCGCCTCGACCCCGAAACACTCACCCGCTGGAACAACAGCCACGACGAGTCCGACCTCGCCTGGCGCGAGCACACCGAACTTGGCTACCGAACCCTGCAGGGCAACATCGAGCCCTCCGCCGCCGCGGCCGTCCAGCATCACCACCAGCACTTCGACGGCTCCGGCTTCCCCGCCGCAAAGCCCGGAACGACCCGAGGGCTGACCGGCTCGGACATCCACATCTTCGCCCGCATCGTCACCGCCGCCGACCTGCTCGATCGACTTCGCAACCCGGCCGACACCCACGGCGCAGTCCCCGGAGCCATCGCGCCCGTCCCCACGGTCCGCGCCCTCAAGCTCATGCAGCAAGCGCCCTACTCGACCCGGACCGACCCTCTCGTGCTTCGCGCTCTTATCAACGTCGTCCCACCCTTTCCGCCCGGCTCGATGGTCAAGATCACCGGCGGCATCCACGCCGTCGTCGCCGACTGGCACCCCGAAGACCCCTGCCGACCCACCGTCGTCACCATCCCCCACGACGGCGGCCGCATCAACCCCGAATCCGCGGGCGGCCGAAAGATCGACCTCCGCCGCCACACCAATATCCAGATCATCGAGATCGAGGGCGTAGACGTCCGCGGCGATTCGTTCTACCCAACCCGCCCCGGCGACTACGACCTCGCCAAGTTCGCGCTGGGGGTCACAAGCACCAAGACTAGCGAAGCGAGCGTGACAAACTAGACGTCAGGTCGCACCGAGATCTGTATCGCATCAGCAATCTTAATAATGTCTCGGCGAGTCTCAGTAAAGTTTGCCACCCTAAACTCGGTCGGGTGGCACCGACATCGCCCGGCCGCAGTCCTGTCTCTTCACGCCGAGGTCTTCACGTGCCAATGAAGTCGCCCACGAGGCTCACCAAACCTCTGAACGTGCCGCGGCGACCTCAGTGTTCCTTTGCCTCGTCTACCTTTGAACCTGTCCGCCTTTGAACCTGCCCAGCTTTGAACCCGGCGCCCTCGGGTCGCCTCGTGCTTGAGAGATGAACCGACCGCCCAAGCACCAAAGTCGCCCGGCACGACCCGCCGAGTCCGCACGCAAACGCGCGAGCGACGTCAGTGGCACGAGAAAACCTCAACATTACCCGGCCCATGAAGTCAGCGCCACCTGCCAGCAAATCCGCGTTCAGCCGCCGACTATTATCGTGTACATCGCAACCACTCATCGAAGCATCAACATGGCTGGTTGGCGGCTTCAAGGATAGAAACAGTTTCTCAAACGTGTGGAGCTTTGTAGGGCCACCTATAGCCCTACCGCGAGGGATGAGACCACGACCACTGCGAGTTCTGTGGCCATAATGTTCGCGGCTCAGTGCGAGAACGTTACCGAAGGACATACGACCAAAGATCGGTATCACTGGGTATGCAAAGAGTGCTTTGGAGCTTTTATAATTTTGTTTGACCAGAAGATTGTCTCACGCGATTGAAGATACCACGTAACTCGCTGGCTCGGTGGAAGGAGTATGTGAGATTACAGAAGAAACAACAGTAGACCATCGAAATATAGTAGAAGAGGCCGTGAACCGAACCAAGATACTGAAATCGGAGGAACCGATCTCAGTGGCACGAAATCAGCGCGACCCGACCGCGTTCGCTCCGACACCGTGCCACGAAGATCGGTTCTGACCGGTCGTAATGCCTTTGTTGTCCGCACAGCCTCTCAATGTCTTCGTTGAGCGTACCACCACCACAATGATGTGTCCAAGCGATTATCTTCATTCCAAGCCTCATCTTCATCACGGCTTTCCCCTCTTCCCCCTACCCTCTCCCCGCATGCCCACCACCATCTCCATCCAATCTCTCACCAAGTCCTTCGGCCAATCCTCCCCCACCGGCAAACAAGCTGGCCGACCCAACGCCGTTGACCACGTCTCTCTCGAAATCCCCGCTGGCCAGCTCTTCTTCCTCCTCGGCCCCTCCGGCTGCGGCAAAACCACACTCCTCCGCATGATCGCCGGGTTCATCGAACCAACCTCCGGCACCATCCTCTTCAACAACCAAGACGTCACCTCCGTCGCCCCCAACAAACGCAACACCGGCATGGTCTTCCAGTCCTACGCCCTCTGGCCCCACATGACCGTGGCCGCCAACGTCGCCTTCGGGCTCGATGTCCGCAAGGTCCCCGCCGATGAACGCGTTAAACGAGTCGCCGAAGCTCTCGCGGCCGTCCGCATGAGCGAATATAGCGAACGAAAACCAAACCAACTCTCTGGCGGCCAACAGCAACGCATCGCCCTCGCCCGAGCACTCGTTATCCGCCCCGATGTTCTCTTATTAGATGAACCGCTCTCAAACCTCGACGCAAAGCTAAGGATCGAACTTCGCGCCGAGATCCGCCGGGTCTGCAAGGCCACCGGCATCACCACCGTCTACGTCACCCACGACCAAAAAGAAGCTCTCAGCATGGCCGACCGAGTGGCCATCATGGACGCTGGCAAAGTCGTCCAAGTCGGAGGCCCGGCCGAACTCTACCGCCGCCCCGCAAGCAAGTTCGTCGCCGAGTTTCTTGGCGAAACAAACTTCATCCTCGGCACAGTTATAAATCATACCGATCAAAGTACAAACATTAAGACTGATGCTGGAATATTAGAAATCAAGTCTCCCACTGCTCTCCAGCTCGGCGCGGCCGTCACCTGCTCTATCCGCCCCGAAGCCTTCCGTCTCTCTGATCATGAACCCATGGGAATCCCTGGTCGTGGAATCTCTGGTAAGGTGATCGACACCACCTATCTTGGTGAGATGGCACAACACCTCGTCGAGCTCCCCGGCGGAATCCGAGTCAAAGTCGCCGACCTCAACCCTGCCACCGCAACTCGCCAAGAATCGCAGGTGCGCTTGGTTGTCGACCCGGCCGACGTGGTTCTCGTCTAAACATTCGCAATAATCGGCTTAGCGAGCGGAAGCGTCACCCGCACCGTGGTCCCGCACCCCGGGCTCGAATCTGCATCAATCCGCCCACCGGCCGCCCTCACGAACCGGAGACACGTCAGCACCCCAAACCCGTTCCCGTCGGCCGCGAGCGTCGGCAGAGTCTGATTCGCCGATGAAAACACTCGGTCCAACGTCTCCCGGGTCATCCCGATCCCGGTATCCATGACCTCAAGTGTGAAGGTGTTCCACGTGGAACACCCCCGTATTGTCAGAACTCCTCCACGGCCTAGCATCGACTTGCGAGCATTCAAGATCAGATTCAGTAACACATGCTGGAGCACCACCGGCTCCACCGCGACCGCAACACCCACCAAGTGCTGGCGCACTACCTCAATCCGGTCGGCCGCCAGCTCCCGACCCATGCACGCCAGCGCCGCATCAACACTGCCATCAACCTCCGCAGCCACCGCCTTGACCGATTCCTCGTCGCGCGCCAGCCCCATCACCGCTGACGCGATCCGCCCCGCCTGCTCGACTCCCTGCACCGTCTTGGTCAAGGCCTTGCGGACCATCTCAGCGTCGTCGGGGTCCGCAAGCGCCAACTGGCAGTAACTCATCACCGGCGTTAGAATGTTGTTGAACTCGTGAGCCACGATCCCTAGCAGCGTCCCCAGCGTCGCCAGCCGGTCAGATTGGTCCACGTAGCGACGAAGCCGATCAAGGTCGGCCTGCACCTGCCGCAGGGTTCTGAGCGATTCATCAGATTTGGAAGCCCGAGTCGTCACGAAGTCGAGCTATCGACGTTCTTGCAGCGTCACTTTGTCGAGTTTGCAACCAACCACGACATCGGCCCCGCCTTCGACCCACCACCACGCATCCACCCCCAAAGCCACGCCTTGACCGTCCCAGGCCTGAAATCCATCTCAGGCAACTCCGCGCTCGACACCCATCGGAACTCAATCTTGGGCTCCAGCGACTGCACCGTAAGCGGTGGGGGCGCCGGGCGGCCATCGCTCATGTGTTCCACGTGGAACACCACGTTGATCTCGTGATACTCCGAACCCCCAGCTTCAAACCGCTCCTCCCCCGCCGCCAGCACGGCGGCCGTCCGAACCGCCAGCCCAGTCTCCTCGGCGAACTCGCGCACCGCCGCATCTCCCGCCGCTTCTCCAAACTCAACGTGCCCACCAGGCAGATAGCCGTACTCGTGCTTGCGGTTGACACACACCAGCACGCGCCCGGTCTCATCAATCAACACACCTCGCGCGATGACCTCGATAGACTTTCGATCAGACTTAGGCATGGTCGCTCCGTTGACGTGGGCCAGCCGGATGGTACGCTCCGCACACCCTACTCGGAGTTTCTCATGACCAACCCTGTTCAACCCGGCTCCAAAGCCAAACGCCTCGGCCGCGGGCTCTCGAGCCTCATGGCAATCCCCGCCTCGGTGCGGGTCACTCAAAGTGCGAATGATAACTCATTCTCATCAATCGAGCCCAAGCCGAACCTCACCCCCATATCAACTATCAGGACCACTACCGGATCCACTACCGGGCCTAACACCGACGACAAGGCCCCTTCCGACGCAGTGCCCGAGACCACCGACACAGGCATCCGCTCCATCCTCATAAGCTCTATAGTACCAAACAAATACCAACCGCGCCGCAATATCGACGATAAAACTCTCGAACAGCTCGCCGAGTCCATTCGCCGCTCGGGCCTAATGCAGCCGATCATCGTGCGCCCCAAGAGTTCAAATACAAGTACAAGCACGAGCACAAACACAGGTACCGGCTCGCCAAACAGCGGTGGGGGAGCTTCTTCAACTGCCGCGCTCTACGAGCTGGTCGCTGGTGAACGCCGTTGGCGGGCCGCCAAGCTCGCCGGGCTCACCCACGTCCCCGCCTTGGTCCGCGACCTCACCGACGAAGACTCGGCTGAATGGGCCATCGTCGAGAACATCCAGCGCGAGGACCTCAACCCCATCGAGCGTGCCTGGGCCTTCCGATCCCTCGTCGAGACCTTCGGCCTGACCCACGGCCAGATCGCCGAACGCATCGGCATCGAACGACCAACCGTCGCCAACTTCATCCGCCTCACCGAGCTCGAAGAAACCATCCAAGGCATGATCTCCGCCCACCGCCTCACGCTGGGCCACGGCAAGGTTCTCCTCGGCTGCCCGCCCGGCGAAACGCGCACGAAACTGGCCGAACGCGCGATCAACGAATCGTGGAATATCAAACGGCTCGAACGAGAAGTGGGGGAGCTGGCTGGCACACCCATCGAGCCCGCGCCCGCGATCGCTTCCTCCAAGCCCATCCGCTCGGCCGCCCTCGACGACCTGGAAAAACGCCTCGGCCTCTACCTCGGCACCAAGGTCCAGCTCAACACCGACCGTTCCGGGAGCCGAGGCCGCCTGACCGTCGAGTTCTACGGGCTCGATCATTTCGACGGCATGATGAGCAAAATCGGATTCTCGCACGGCTAATCAACGCCGCCTCTCACAACCAACCGACTTCGCCACCTCGGCGAGCCACTCTTGAGCGCCGCCTCATCGCCAAACATAAATATAACATGTGTCAGACTGTCGATCTCTCAGCCGAATCGAAAAACGCTCCGCTCTCAGTGATCAATCTCGTCTCCTCGCTCGCCAGCCGCGTGCTCTCCATACTTCTCGGCTCATGAGATGTCGTCCGCAAGACGACCCCCGGCGGCACCTTCTTCGGCGCCGCGGCCTTCACCATGATCGCGCCGACCAGCCTCCGCGCTGTCGAGCACGAGATTCACCACCTCGACCCCGCCTCGCGCCCGCGGCACGCAGCTGGTCGAGACGGCACCTCGCTCAAAGAACCTGCGGCGAAAGCCGTCTCCCTCAACGCTTCTCGCGCCGAAATCTACTTCATCGACCCCGCCGACCACACCCTCGTGATCTGCCGCGACCACCCTGCGGCCGGTCTCGTCGAACTTCATCGACTCCAGTTTTCCACCGAAACACTGATCGCCGAGCACACTCATCGTTATGCCGCCGATTCACACCACATCGCCCTGCGCGTCGAGCCTGACCTGCTCGTTGTTCATTACCGCGTGCGAGGCCTCTCGAAATCTTTCGATTCGCTCGCCGAACACCTTAGGCGTCCCTCGACGCAGAACCTGGCGCTGACCTCAATGCTCATGAGGAAGCACTGGATCGCAAGATGCCCTCGTCCGCCCCGCCGGGGCGCTGTCGAAGAACAAGGTAATTTCCCCAAACGGCGCGCATATAAAAAATAATTTCAACAAGTTTGAGCTTCGTGCTATTAAGACTGTATTATGATGACACGAACGTGTGGAAGGTTCGAGCAAAGTCGCTCGTCTCTCCTTACGGGTGCGTGGGCGGCGAGCCGGCAGTGTGCCGAATGAATCGCCAAGGTTCCGGACCGATCTCAGATCATGACTCTCAAGCTCAAGATTTCAGGTCAAGATCCGAGATCAACCATGGTCATCGGCCTTGTAATTTGTTTGGATGTGTGAACAGCACACGAAAGGATCGAACATGGCAAAGCGTGCGTCTTCCGGTGGTTTGGCAACGATTTCCGTTGAAGCTCTGCAGTCTGAACTGGCTCGCCGGGCCAAGTCCGCCGGTAAGCTCTATGTGGTCCGCGATCGAATCCTTGCCAAACTCGCCGATGTGGAAAGCAAAATCCGGGCCGCTGGCGCTCCGCTCGACTCGGCCCGCCCCGCGGCCGCATCTTCCGCCTCGGCTTCCTCCGCCGCGTCCCCCGGCCGTCGCGGCCCGGGCCGTCCCAAGGGCTCGCGTACCCGGCGCGGCCGCGGCGGAAACGCCATGAGCCTCGTCGCCTCGCTTCAACAACTTCTCACCGGCAAGCAGATGGGCGTCAACGATATGACCAAGGCCGTCCAAGAGGCTGGTTACAAGAGCAACTCCAAGACCTTCCGCACCATCGTGAACCAGGCCCTCATCAAGCACACCGACAAGTTCAAGAAGGTTTCACGCGGCGTCTACACCGCCAAGTAAGACGCGCTCTCACTACAACCCGGGCTCGACAACCCTAAGCTGGACAACCCGGACACGACAACCCGGACACGACAACCCGGACAAGACAACCCACGCCCCCAACCGCCTGACCGAACGCCCTCAAAGCCTCGGCCAGGCTTTTTCATGGTTACACGATCTTCTTGATCACGTTCACCGCCGCGAACATCGCCGCGACCTGCTCACGCGGAAGGGTGCGCGGCGCGAACGCGCTGTTGAGCGGCTGAAGCCGAATCACCGCTTGCCCCGCCTGGTCGGTCTCGCTATACACACGCTTGAACGTGGTCTCGTGATCGGGCTCTAAACGAACAAAGCAATCGCACCCGTCCTTCACTACCTTCGCTGGGCTGAAGATCACGATGTCGCCCTCGGTGTACGTCGGGGACATCGAATCGCCAACCACCCGGGCCGCGAACGCGTCAGGATCGGTCAGGTCCGGGCAACGAACGTATTCGTCCGCGATCCGCGCCGGATACCCCAGATCCGTAAAGTCACGCGGGTACCCGGCGGCCACGCTGTTCACCAGCGGAACTTCCAAAGACAGCGAAAGCCCAACCGCCGCACCCAAACTCACACCTCGATCTAAACCTCGATCTGAAGTCCGATCTGAAGTACGGTCCAAAGCTTGATCGGAGCGCGAGCCTGACCGCGGCCAACCCGCAGACCCGTCGCCCTCAACTCGACCCTCGCGCTCCTTCCCACCCATCGCGTGCCCAGACTCGGGCCCCGGCGGCACCAACCGATCAATCAACGCCCGCAACTGACCACTCCGAAACGCCGTGTCCAGCGAACTCTTGCTCGCGCCCTCGGCACCCGCCTCCCCGGACGTCATCAACTCGCGAAGCTGACGCAACATGCGGTCCTTCCGCTCCCGCTCGCTATGCAACTGCGAGACCTCGCGCCGAACCGTGGGCGGCGTCTGCGTCCAGCGCACCGCCGAAAGCAGCGTCCCAGCCGCCAAACCCAAGGCTCGCTCCAGTTCCACCAAAATCAGATCACGCGGCGGGCGCCGACGATCATTCTCAAGCTGCGACAAGTAGCTCTTGGCCCGACCAACCCGCGACGCCAACTCGTCAAGCGTCAGCCCCCGGGCTTTCCTGTGCTTGCGCAGCAGTTGGCCCAGCGTGGCGTGAGAGCCAACAGAAACAGGCGGTAAAGGTTCTGATGCGGGGTCAGTCATCGGATACAAAAGGCCAACGCAAACAGCACTCGGAACAATCCTGAACGACGCTTCCAACTCTCACCAGTGAGTTATCCACATCTCCGCTTTTGAGAGTGTTGACAATTCACCAAACTCCGCACAGGCCTGTGGCGGTATCGGCGCTCCCTGTGCGCCGTTTTGGTGACATACCATACAAAATCCATCCAAATAGGTCCAGCCCCCTTGCACTCAAGTTCTCTAGATCGTAGAACTATAGGACAAGTTCACTGTTCTGTGAACTTGTACTTGGTGCTCGTCAACAAAAACCGGCACAGTTCCGTGCCCTAGAGGTACACATGAGTAACCCGCAAGATTGGATGGATCGACTTCCCGGCTTCGATGGACGCCATCGCGCAACCCAAGAAGGCCACCCAGAAACCTCAGAATCCGCCGGCTCAACCACCAAGCTGACCGATCTTCGCCGTCGTCGTCGTGAAGAGAGCGCCGAACAGATCGTCCACGCCGCTCAATACTTGCCCCCAGCCGAACGCGTCCTCATCGAATCTATCTTCCGCGACGGCCGCCGCGTCAGCGATATGGCCAAGCTCATCGCAAGCCCGGGCCGACACGCGAGCCCCACACCACCAACCAGCAACCGGGCTCGCTCACTCCTCGGCGCGCCCGGTCACACTCTCGCCGACTCCTTCGAATCTTCTCAACCCCCACTCGCCCAGCTCGACCCAGCGTACGCCCGTGACCAGAGCGAGCAAGACGCTCGCGCCCTTCGCTCACGTGTCCGCCGCGTCGTCCGCCGAATCATGACCCCCGAATACCAGGCCGTCGCACGCTGGTTTGCCATCGAAAAACTCAGCCACGGCCTCTTCGCCAAAGCCAGCTCGCTCTCCCACTCTGCCGCCCCCGACGGCCCCGGCGGCACGCTCCGCCGACGCATCGCCATCTCCTGCTTCCTCCACGGCCTGTCCATCCGTGAAGCCGCGCGACAGCTCGGGCTCTCGCTCCACACCGTCCGCCGACACCGCGACGCCGTCGCCGCCATGGCCGCGATGACACCTCACCTCCGAACCGGCATCGCGTCAGCCGTTTCAAAGCGCCCCGCCTGGCGCGAGACGGAGCCACGCTCGTGATGCGCATCATCCAGACCTCACTTAAACCCAGCCGCCCGCTACTCACCGCTTGCGCAGCATTCGGCGTTGCCACGCACTGGATCCCCAAAGCTCGTGGCACGCGGCGCGCATCCACCACTTCTCGCTCGATCAGCTCGCGCGCAACCCGCAGCAACGACGACACCCGCAACTGTGATCAACTTATCGCCGAGCTCAACGCAACTCTCCCGGCTGGCGGCGTCGTGCTCATCACCGGCCCCAGCGGAGCGGGAAAGTCCACGCTCCTCCGCAATTGGCAACGCCTCCTTCGCGCACGCCAGCAGCCCGCTGTCAACCTCAACACGCACCGGCACGCCAGTCCGCGTGACCCCTGCGTCATCGACGCCCTGCAAGGCCCCGTTCGCCGCCGACTCTCGCTGTTGGCCGCCGCGGGGCTCGCCGAAGCAACGCTGCTCCCGCGTCGCGTCAGCGAACTCTCCCAAGGCCAGCGCTTCCGGCTTCGTCTGGCCGCCGCGATGCAACGCGCGCTCCGCAAGCCCGGCCTCGTCACGCTCTTCATCGACGAGTTCGCCGCCTCGCTCGACCGCACCACCGCGCGGTCTGTCGCGTGTACGCTCGCGCGCTGGGTACGCCGCGAACGCCACGTCCGACTCGTCGTCGCCACCGCCCACGACGACGTCCTCGAATGGCTCCGCCCCGACGCGCTCGTCTGGGTGCCGCTCGACCAACAGCCCGTCTGCCGATGGATCGGCGCACGGCCAGCCCGCTAACAACCAGCGCGATCTCACAGCTATGGAAGGACACGCCCTTGCGCTATCACGCCGCACCCTCCGTGCTCGAACGATTCGAAAAGATCCCTGAGCGTCGTGCCGGGGACGCCCGAGATATCGCGATTCTCAAGGGAAAATACAGCGACTACGCCGCTCTCGCGCGCTTCCACTACATCGCTGGCCCGCCCGCGACCTGCGTGCGCGTGCTCACGGCCATCGACACACGCAGCCGCGACACCGCCGGCGTGCTCATCGTCTCTGTCCCCACCCTCAACGCACGCTGGCGAAAACTTCTCTGGGGCGAACGATTCTCCAGCGGCAACAAGAAGCGCGATGCCGCGGCCGTGAATGAATCACTCCGCACCATCTCGCGCGTGGTGGTCGACCCGCGCTACCGAGGCCTAGGCCTCGCCACGCGACTCGTCCGGGCGTACCTCGCGCAATCGCTCACCCCCGCCACCGAGGCCGTCGCCGCGATGGGATGGGTCTGCCCGTTCTTCGAGTGCGCTGGTATGCGAGCGATCAACCTTCAGCCCTCGGCCCGCGCTCTCAAACTCGCCCGCACGCTCAAAAGCGCCGGTATTCCTGCTTGGAAACTCATGGAAGCGAGAGAGGCCGAAAAGATCATGCGCTCGTCAGACATCGCCGCCAGCGCCGTGCGCGCCTGGATGAAATCAGGAACACCAACCAAGCGACGCGCCGCGCACGCACGCCCGACAACAACCAAAGAAGAGATCAAACCGTGGCATATGGCCGTGCTCGCCGCCAGCAGCATCGGCGGGCACGGCGTCGCGTACGGCGCGGGTTGAAAGAGCACGCCAAAGAACTCAGGAGGAATCGATGAAAGAGACCAACGAAGAAACCGCCAAGAAACCGGCCAATAAACCCTCCAAGAAGCCCGCGAGCAAACTCGCGCGCCGCGCACCAAAGAAACTTGTCCAGCCCGAGGATCTCGACACGCCCGCGATCACCGACTGGAAGATCCCCGAAACACCTGACCAGCTTCACGCCTGGCTGCGCGAAACCGTCGCCGTGTCAGTGCCGCGCCAAGCGCTGCTGCTCGGCAACAACGGGCCCTTCGAGTACCTCATCCACTCCTTCTTTGAAGGCTCAGAATCATTGAGAATCCTTGATCCAAATGCCCAGAAGTCGGCGCTGAAAGAAGCTCCTTGCACGCTCGCACTCGACGCCGTCGTCTGGGCCAACCGCGGCGGCGGAAAAACATTCCTCAGCGCCGTTGCCACCATGCTCGACCTCGTCTTCAAGCCCGGCATCGAGATCCGCGTGCTCGGCGGCTCCATGGAGCAGTCACGCCGCATGCACGTCCACCTGCGCCGGCTCTTCGAAAAGCCGCTGCTCGCGGGCCTGGTCAGCGGCCGCACCACCGAACGCCGCCTCCGCCTACGCAACGGCTCCGAGGTCGAGCTTCTCGCGCAGTCACAGGTCTCCGTCCGCGGCACGCGCGTGCAGAAACTTCGCTGCGACGAGGTCGAGCTCTTCGACCCTGAAGTGTGGGAGGCCGCGCAGCTCGTGACCCGCAGCAGAAAGATCACGCTCGCCGACGGCCGCGTTCTCGCCGTGCGCGGCTCGATCGAGTGCCTCAGCACCATGCACCGCCCGTACGGCATCATGCACGGCGTCGTCGAAGAAGCTCGCGCCGGAAAGCGCGCGCTCTTCCGCTGGGGAGTTGTCGACGTGCTCGAAGCCTGCGGCGAAGAGCGACACTGCCGCGGCGATGAACAACCGAACCAACTCGCCGACGTTGGCCGCGCGAACACAGACCGCGGCAACGAACTCGTCAAACGCGATTGCCCGCTTCTATCCGAATGCGGCGGGCGCGCCAAAGGCCGAGAAATCTTGGCCTGCGGGCACGTCGGCATCGACGACGCCATCCGCATGAAAGGCCGCGTCGCGCGGGCGACCTGGGAATCTGAGATGCTCAGCCAGCGCCCGCGCCGCACCGACTCTGTCCTCCCGGAGTTCGACGCTTCCGAGCACGTCATCACCGCAGAGGTTTGGAAGCGCGCGAGCGAAGCGACCGCGAGCCGTGGCGCGACGCCACGCTGGTACGGCGGCATGGACTTTGGTTTTCGCGCGCCCACCGCGTTCCTCTGGGCCGCGCTCGACGACGCCGACGTGCTCTGGGTCATCGACGAACGCATCGTTCGCGAGGTGGTGCTCAACGATCACATCGCCGCCATCATGGCTTCAAAGTGGCCCAAGCTCGAATGGGTCGGCGTCGATCCCGCTGGCAACCAAACCGCATCGCAGACCGGTGTCACCGACATCACCACCATGCGCCGCGCCGGGCTGGTCGTGAAAGACCGTCGCCTCACCGTGCGCGATGGGCTGGAATTGATCCGAGCACGATTGAAACCGGCCAATGGTGAATCGCGCGTGGCGAGTGGAGGGGAGGCGAAGAACGCCACGCCCGACGCCATACCCATCGGCGATCTCGACGGCCCGCCACGCCGCTCGGCCGCCAGACTCTTCATCCACGAACGCTGCACCAAGCTCATCGAGTCCATGGCCCGCTACCACTACGACGCCGACAAGCCCGAGAGCGACGCGCCGGTTAAAGACGGCTTCGACCACGCTGTGGACGCGCTTCGGTATCTCGTGACAAACCTTGATCGCCCCTCGCGCGTCGTGGCGGGAAGTTATATTTGAGCGAGGCAGCGATTGAGCGAGACAGCGAGGCAGCGAGACAGGGGAAGAGCGGCCGTCGGAGTGGGGATCGGGTGTGAGACCAAAAATCTCGCCTTGCTTTTCCCTGCTTCGCTGCCTTGCTCAATCGCTGTCTCGCTCCTCCTAAACCCGTGCCGTGATCGGTGTCTGCTCACCGAACACAAGCTTCACTTTCGTCGGCGCGGCCGAGTGCTCATCGAACAGCACGAGGTCATTCTCGCCCGCCCGCAGCCACGGCCCGGGGATGTACGCGCGAGCCTGCGGGCCCACGGCCTTGCCCTCGCCAGTCTCTACAAAGTACCGGCCTAGGTGCTTGCCGTTGAGATAGATCTGGCCCTTGCTCATGCCCGACAGATCGAGGTATAGCGGCCCGATCGGGTGGGCGGCCACGGGCGTGTACGTGAAGTGCGACTTCCACCACGTCGGGCCCCCGCTTGAACCCCCGCTTGAACCCGCGCTTGAACCCGCGCCCGATCCAGACTTGAGGGTCTTCGCGCCCTTCCCGGCGTACATCGACGACGCTGGCGGCTCCCATTTGGCGAACGCCCAGTCGGCCTTGGCGCTGGGCTGCGACTTCACTTCCGAAAACGTCACCGCGTCTCCAACGACCTTGAGCGCGTGCTCGATCGAGCCGATAGATTCGAGCATCCCGTCGGCCGACACCGCGTCGGGCATCATCGCCAGCTGGATCACGTTCTTGCCGCGGGCGAGCAGTTCCGCGTCGATCGTCACCGTGCGTGGCCCGGACCGGTCCACATACTCGATCGGCTTGTCGTTGAGCAGCAGCAGCCCGCGCACCGGGAAAGGCTCGGCCACGCCGTGGGCACCCGTGAGGCCGTCGAACGAGAGAATCAGCGAACCCTTGGGCTTGTTGGTCAGCGTCCACGTGATTCGGTCCGACAGCGTCGCGTCGCCAACCCGCATCTCCCACAGTGGGACGCGGAAGGTCAGCGGTTCGAGCGGGTCGCCCGGCATGACCTTGGGTTTGCCGGGCTTGAGCTCGGTCGTTTCAGTGAGGTGACCGGTCAGGCCCTTGCGTTCGCCGAACTGCGTGCCCGAAGAGAACCTGCCCAGGTTTTCCGCGAGCACCACGATCGGCTCGCCCTTTTTGAAGTTGACGCTGGCCTCGCGCTCCGCGCCGGGCCCGACGCCGATCAGCCCGACACTCTTGCCGCCTTGGAAGACGTGCAGGCGGTCGCCGCCGATCGGGGCCGAGACGGTGATCTTCTTTGCGCCCGGCGTGCTGGGCGTGATGCGGTACCAGCCGTAGCCAAACGGCGAGCCTAGCGTGCCGAGGTCGGCCGGGCCGGGGATGGTCGCGAAGCGGGCGCTGGAACCTTCGATATAGTCGCTAAGCGAGGCGCTCGACCACGCCCCGAGCTTGATCGGCTCGTGAGCCGGCACCAGCATTTTGGCGGCCGCGGTGCTAGGCACGGCGTTCGCGCCGCCAGCCGAACCGACGAGCGAAACTTTGCCCTCGCTGTCAATCTTGGTGTACGACTTTCCGCTGGCGTGGGCCGAAACGATCGGCCTGCCGTCCGCGGTCAGCCCTTGCACGCCGACGTAAATCGCGTTGTCGCTGACATAGGTCGTGTCGATCTGCTCGGTGCTGCAAACCACAACTGTGATGCCTTCGAGCTCAGCGATCTCGGGTGCTTTGCCGCTGGGGACCGTGACCTCGATGGGCGAACCGTTCACCGCCAGCACGCCGCGCGAGCCCGCAGGCCCGAAGCAGACGAACACGCGACCCACGACCGCGAAGGCCGACAGGTTGCAATAGTCCAGCGAGGCCCGCCCGCCGATGTGAACATCAAAGAGACACCAGACGACGGAGGGATGAGCGCTGCCGTCATTTCCAGATCCCAGATCGACCGGCAGCGTGGTCCCGTCGGGGAGCATGAGCCGCACCGAGCGTGGCCCGTGGCCTTGCGGATCACCAAAGACAAACGCCACGCCGCCTTGGTTGCCCACCGAGTGGACCACCGAGACCGGAGCCCCGGCCGAGGCCGACTTGCCGTGCTTGTCACCCTTGGCCTGCCCTTGAACATGATGAGCGCCTTCGTCCGATTCGATCACCGGCGAAGGATCCACCGTCACAGGCCGATACTGCGTGCTGCGGTTGGCCAGCACCCGCCCGAAGCGCGACGCGAACGTGGCGATCCGCCGCACCGCGTGGTACGAGCCGTTGGGCGAGCCGTCCTCACGCAGCGGCGCGTGCTGGTCGTGGCTCGACGTAAAGAACGACCCCGTGCCCTTAGGCGATCGGCCACCCGAGAAACCAAAGCTGGTCCCGCCGTGGAACGGCGCGACGTTGAACTGCCCGCCGCCCGCGAGCACCTCCGCCAAGCGCCGCTCGAGCGTGCCGCCCAAGACGCCGACGTGCGCGTGTGAACTAGAAGAAGAATGCGCCCCGCCGTGCCCCGCCGGTTCCGTGCCTTGCGTTCCCTTGTGCGTCCCTGACCCGTCGCCCCAGGTCTGGGCCCGACCCGCTACAAAGTCGATGACTATCCGCGGCTGGTCCGGCTGCACCGCCGTCAACTGCCGCATCGCGCCCAGCAACTGCTGCGAGCCCGACCAGCAATCGATCTCACCCTCGACGCTCTGCCAGAGGTTGTTGGCGTCGATGATCGGCACCGCGATCCCGCCCTCGCGCAGGTACCGGTTCAATTCACCCAGATACCCGCGGGCCTGATCGTCGTGCCCGCACGTCCAAGCGTTCTCGTTCTGCACCATGACCACCGGCCCGCCAGCGCCAGCGCTCGTCACCTGCAAATCTCGCACCTGCTCTGAAACCGCCGTCAGATACCGCGAGCAGGCCTCCAGGAAAACCTGATTCCCCGTCCGCAGCTTCACGCCCGGCAGATCCAGCACCCAAGGCGGTATCCCGCCTAGGTCCCAGTCCGCCCCGATCGCCGGGCCAGGCCGAAGGATGCACCACATCCCCGCCGCACCGATCATCTTGACAAAGGCGCGCAGGTCCTGCTCGCCGGTAAACTCGAAGTGACCAGCCCGCGGCTCGTGCCGGGCCCAGATCACGGGGGTCTCTATGGTGTTGAACCCGGCCAGCTTGGCGGCATGGATCCGATCCGCCCACTGGTCGCGCGCGACCCGGGCGTAATTCACCGATCCTGACACCAGCCAGATCCGCCGACCATCGAGCATGAAACTTTGAGAGTCGTATGTAACCGAGGGCATCGCCGAGCGCCGCTCCTCAAAGTGGGCCGCCGGAACACCCGTCTCCGAGCCAGTCCGGCTCGTCGCAAGGGTCGTTCGGGCGTAGACAGAAAATCCGGAACCCTCCGATCGAGGCGCCAGTGCAGTGCGCCGATCGGCTCGGAAGGCCCACGAACCGCCGACGGGGACCAGAGCCCCCTCCCTCGGTGGAAGCTCTCAGGATAGGACCGATCTTTGCAAACCGCAACGTCCGAACCAAAACGCGGTACATTCGACAGCCGAATCTTCCCCAACCCACCAGCGGAAAATACCAAACAAAGGCCGCTCAAATGCCAAGAGATCTAGACTTTGACACGCCCTGCGCCCAGCCTCAACCTGTCCTCAAAGTCGATCCCAAATCCTTGCCCACGCACACTCAACGAGCTCGCACGCCTCACCTCGCACGAATTGCCGCTCCCGCCCTAGTCGTCATCCTCGCCGGGCTTGCCACCGGCTGCGGATCGTCCATGTCTGACATCGACGCTCAAGTCGAAAAACTCATCGGCCGCCGCACCGCTCGCCTCGATCCCCAGGCCACGACCGCGCGCACCGACCCCAACCTCGATCTCAATCTTGACATCGCCCGCCGCCAACCTCTCGACACCGACGCCCAAGGCTCCACCGACAAGCACCCAGAGACCACCAACAAACCTGCCTCCGAACTTCTCTTCAAACCCGCCGACGAGGCTCGCAACGTCTCGGCCCGGCTCGGAGAGTTCAGCCGCCAAGCTCTGGGCCAGTCAATCTCCAGTACAAATCTCGGCGACGCCCCGAACCTGCTCTCGCTCGAAATCGACCTCGAACAGGCTTTCAAGCTCGCTCAATCCACCGCCCGAGACTTCCGCAGCGCCGAAGAAGACTACATCCTGGCCGCCATCCGCTTGCTCGTCGAACAACACCGCTGGACACCTCGCCTCTCCAACAACACCTCGGTCACCGTCGATGGAACCAGCGACAACGGAAACTATCAGAGCGCCGTCCGCGTCATCAACGACCTCAGGGTCACCCAGCGTCTCCCCTTCGGCGGGCAGGTCGAGGCCGGGTGGGTCTTCAACGCCACCGAACAGCTTCGCAAGCAGGCCACCGGCCGCTACACCAACTCCTCCGAACTCATCCTCCGAGGCAACATCCCGCTTCTCAGAGACGCCGGGCTGATCGCCCAAGAAGGCCTCATCCAGTCCGAGCGCGACTTGGTCTACCAAGCCCGAACCTTCGAACGCTTCCGCCGCCAACTCCTAGTCCAGATCGCCGCCGAGTATTTCGCCCTCGTCCAAACCCAGGCCCGCATCGCCAACTCTGAAAGCCAGCTCCAGAGCCTGCGAATTCTCTCGGAAGGAACCTTCGAGCGCGTCAAGGCGGGCCGCAAGCCGCCCTTTGAACAGGCCATCGCCGAGAACTCTCTTCTCACCGCCGAGTCTTCGCTCGCCGGCCTGCGCGACAGCTACATCCTCCAGCTCGACCGCTTCAAGGTCCGCCTCGGTCTAGACATCAATCGTCCGCTCAAAGTCAAGCCTCTCTCCTTCGACATCACCGAACCCGCCGTCGCCATCGACGAGGCCACCGCCCTCGCCCTCGACTACCGCCTCGACCTCCAGAACCGCCGCGACCAGCTCGAAGACTCACGCCGAGCGATCGCCAACGCCCGCAACCAGCTCCTTCCCAACCTCGACCTGGCCGCTGGCGTGGGCGTCCCCACCGACCGCGGCATCCAGCAGCCCGGCCTGGAGTTCGACCCCGAAGACCTCACCTACACCGGCAGCGTCACGCTCGGGCTCCCGCTTGATCGAGAAATCGAACGCCTCAGCCTCCGCCAGACCATCATCAGCCTGCAACGAGCCAAGCGCGATTACGACCGCGTTCGCGACGAGATCGTCGTCAGCGTCCGCTCCGCCATCCGCGGTATCGACCTCGCACGTTTCCAGATCGTGCTCGCCGAACAAGGAGTCAAAATCGCCCAGCGCCGCCGCGAGGAACAGAACCTCAAAGCCGACGAAGTCCAGCCGCAGGAGATCGTCGACTCCGAAATCGCCCTCGTCGAGGCCCGCAACGCTCGCGATCAGGCCCGCACCGACCTTCGCAACGCCGTCCTCAACTACCTGCTCGAATCCGACCAGCTTCGAGTCGCTCGCGACGGCACCCTCGAACGTCTCCCCGGCATGAAACCCAAGACCGACACAACGCCTCAACCCACGCCCAACTTCGAGTCCCCATGACGCCTCGGCCCCCTGATGCCTTGATCCCTCGATCTCGTGATCCCTCGATCCCTCAATCCCTCAATCCCTCAATCCCTCAATCCCTTGATCCCTTGATCCCTTGATCCCTTGATCCCTTGATCCCTTGATCCCTCGATCCCTTCCCCTCTCACCCCCTCAACACAAACTCATCCTGCAGCACCGCGCCACCCGCCCCGCCGTTCAGCGGCGTAAACACCGCCCGCAGCCGCACGTTCGCGCCCTTCACCTGTTCCAACTCAACCGGAACATCGAGCTGCAGCCGGTACGTCCGGGTCACCGGGTCGAACCACTCCGCGTTTCGTTCCAGGTTTGTCAGATCAATATCCCACCGCCCCGCTCGCACGTCCACGCCCGGGTTCAGCCCGCCCCCGGGCCGATAAATCTCCAACTCCACCCGCCCGACCGCCTTGCAGGTATCGAACCAGCGATCAACAAACTCGAGATGGCACACGATCCGCGACCGCGCGCCGTCCGCAGATTTCTCGCCGGACACGCGTTCCACGTGCGTCAGCGGATAGATCCGCATCTCCTTGGGCGCGAACGGAGACCCAGCTCCAGCCTCGGAGCTCGACCCCGCCAATGAGCTGCCCGTGTCGCTGGCGCACCCGCTGGCGCAGACGGCCCCGCACAGGCTCATACCCGCACCAGCCACACCCGCCATCGAGCGCGCGAAACTCGTTCCAGCACTCACGCGCAACTTTGCGCGATTCCAAAACGAAAAAAACCGAGCGCCCTGCGCGACGACCGTTCGCCACGCAGGAACCGCTCGGTTCTGCCCTCTCGATGACTTAGAGTTCACATCATTCACGCCATCAGTTTACGTCGTTCACGGCGGCGTGTTGAACTTCCGAAAAATCGCCGTGTACGCGACCGACCGGACCCGCCCTCGATCGGTCCGGTCGCCCTCGACATAGCTCACAAAGCTCATCGTGCTCCAGCTTCGCCCGTTCAGGTCCACCAGCGTCCCCGCCGCGGGCGGGTCGATCAGCTCTTCTAGCACCGCGTCACGCAGCACCCACAACGCCGCCTCCGTGGTCGCCTGCAACCGCCCTCGCACCGTGATGTCTGTCTCGACCAACCCCAGCCACACCGAGCCCGCGTCGCCCCCGCCCAGCGCAAAGCTCGACACCACCAGTTGCCCGCGCTTGCTCATCATGAACCGGTGCGGCCCCGACCCGAACAGGTTCTTCGACTTGAAACTGCTGCTCAAAGCTCACCCCCCGCGTCCGCGATCGTCACCGGGTCCGCCACCCCGTCGCTCGACACCGCGATCAGGTCGATCACCCGCGCCAACCCTCGAGGCCCGCCCGGATGACGGACCGCCGTCACCACCGCCGTCATCGAAACCTTCTTCCGACCGCCGTCCGTCCCGGCCGGGGAAGTGAAAAAAACCAACGCCCCCGAGTCTCCGGGCCGCGGCGGGCCAAGGTCGTCGGTCAGCAAGTCCGCCGTTACCCTCGCCGTCACCCGCTGCTCGGGCACGTCCACAAACACCACGTGCGGCCCAAGGTCCGAAACCTCCGCCACAACCTTGTCCGCACCTCGGTCTACCGAAATCGAAGTCACGCCCTCCCAACTCGCCGTCCCGAACTTCACCACCCGTGGATTCATCGCCAACATCTCAGCCCCCATTTCTGCATCCGAGCGCCCTCGCCCTTTAGTACAGCAGCTCTCCGAGCTGCTTCTTCTCACCTCACAAACTGCACAACATTCATCCGCCGCGAAGCGTCCGGCTTCCCGTCCCCGTCGGTGTCCACGAGCGCCACCGCGCGCGACCGCGCCGCGCCGAAACGCTCCCGGTACAGCGCCGCCCGCTGGTCCGCGACCGACCCGGCCCCAGTCAGCGACGCCGCGGCCGAGTAGATCAGGTGCAGCGCGCCCAACGCCTCGATCTCCTTGAACGCCGCGGGGTTGGTGATGCTCGACTCGGTCACCTTCCCGAGCGCCGCCGCCGCGCCGGGCTCGATCCCCAGCGTCCGCAGCACCTGCGCGTGAACCAGCCCGATCTGCGGCCTGAACGTCGAGATCATGCACGTATCGAACGTCACCGGTGCGGGCGGCTGAACCTCGTCGGCCTCGCTCGCTCGCGCCCGCGACACCGTCAGCTCCGTCGCCGACACGCGATCGACCACCTCGTAACTCACCCCGCCGATGGTCGCGACGTGCCCGACGTCGATGTTCGCAAGGTCCAGCTGAACATCCTGCGAAACGAACGTCAACAGCGTCCCCGCGATCCCCGCGCTGCCCTTCACCAGCCGCTGCCCGACCCAGCCAACATCTCGGAAGAGCGAGGGCTCATGGAGCAACAGGTCTCGATCTCGAATAAACATGCGGCGTCTCCTCGTGAACTGGTCACGCGTGTCCTTGTTTGATCTCTACGTATTCTCGTGGCACAGCCGTCTCGCCTGTGTCTGCGTCTTGCGAACTTCTTCTCTTCTTCAACACCCGCCGCGAACAATCAAGCTCGCGGCGGGCCAGGTTGTAGAACCTCTAAGGAACGATCAGGTCGTGCTCAGCCCGCGCACCAGCCCGTGCGCGTTCTCGTTCTTGAATTCCAGCGTGTACTCGCCGATCACCTGCCCGCTGACTCGATCGCCGACCGAGCCCAGCGGCTGGAAGGCGAAGCTGCGCCCTTGCAGCGGCATGACCCCGACGCGCGAGCTGTCCAGGAACATCACCGTGTCGGCTGGCACCCACCGGCTCACGATCACGCGGCACACACCAAAGTCGCTCTCGTAGACGCTGACCAGGTCGCGAAACTTGTTGTCCGCTGGCGTGTAGTTGCGGGCGCTGCTGGCGAACGCGTTGATGCGGCGCTTCTGGAACCCGCCGACCACGATCGTGTCGATCTGCCCCGACGACTGCTCCCAGGTCAGCCGCAGGGCCGCGTTGAGCACCGCCTCGTTGAGGTCCGTGCCCGCGCCGCCGCCCGCCGGGAACCCGTTGGTACCCGGAACAAACTGGTTGGTCGAGGTCAGCTTGACGATCCCGTTCATCGAGCGGCGCACGCTCGACGAGCCCTGCTGGTTGGCCGTGGGCGCGGTGCCGTTGATGACGCAGTTCTCCAGGTCGCGCAGCAGCTCGCGCATGCGTTCCTGCTTCTGGAAATCGACCTCGTCGTGGACGCCGTGGACCCGGGCCGCCTGCATCGACCCGCTGACCTCGATCCCCGCCGCGAAGATCTGCGTGTAGTTTTGCTTGCGGACACGGTTGGTATAGCGGACGCTCGGCGAGTCCGCGCCTTCCAGGGCCGCGTTGCCCAGGATCGTGAGCTTGAGCGTGTTGGAAAGAGTCGACACGGAGGTGCCGCCGTAGCGACGAACCACCGTCAGGCTGCTGCCCGCAATCGCCGTGACCTGCATCACTTCGGTGGCGTTGCCGGGGCGGACCAGGTCGCCGATCTGGAATCGTCCACCGTTGTTGACGACGAGCACGGTCGCGTCCTGCGGGTTGGGCGAGAACGTGGTCTGGTTCAGGGTGTCGGTGTTGGGCAGCAGCGTGTCTTCGACCCATTCGTGAACCGTGCTCAGCGACGGCCGCTTGGCGTCGCCAAGGTGGTCCAGCAACGGCGTCTCGTACGGGCTGACGATCCCGATGATGTCCGAAACGTCTTCCATGATCTCCGGCAGGTCGGTGCCCGCTCCGTACGTTGGCTTGCCAGTGAACGGCATTCAGAAACTCCTTTTCAAATTCAGTGTGATTCGACCCTTGAAACCTTTCGTCCGCGATCCGTTTTAGCGCTCGGTCATTCCTTTATTCAGCTTCCTCGCCGCATCTTCAAGTACCGCAGCAGCGCGGCTCGATCGCCCGAAGCTCGCGCCTCGTCGGCCGCACGCCCCATCTCGCCGTCGCCCTCGCTCACCGCGCCGCTCATCGCCGAGCCGCGTGCGCTCGAGCTATGAAAAAGGAACGGCTTGCGTTTGCGCAGGTCGCGCACGGCCGTCGCCGCGTCGGGAGCGCCAGGGCCGCTCATCGCCGCCTCGGTCAGCACCATCGCCGTCTCGAGATCCACCGCCTGGTTGTCGGTCAGAGCTTTTTCGATCTGGCGACGCCGATCTGTCCCCGCCAGCGACTGCTGCAACTGCGCAACGGTCGCTTTTAACCTCGCGATCTCTGCCTCGAGCGCCTGGATCCGCGCCTGCGGGTCGTCAGACTGGGGCGGCGACGACCCCAAGTCTGACGGCGACGGCCTGCTCGCGACGTTCGACACACCGGTGCCGACGACCCCGCCGCCAACAACACCGACGCTCGCTTCCTGCCCACCTTCCACAACAGCCAGCATGATCGGCCTCCTTTCTTGATGTCCCCAGCTCGATACCCAAAGCTCGGTGCGCGGACCGCCCGCGCGACCACCGAGATCAATCCTCATTCATTCATCAGCACCGGCGCGCACGCCAGCACTCATTGCACGCCCGGGTCGTTGGGCGAGTAGCCCAGCTCCGCCAGCACGCGCTCGTGCGGCACACCTAGGCGAGCCTTGGCCTCCGCCGCGACCACCTGCTCGCGCGTGTCGGACGGGAGCGGATCGGGCCATTCGAGCCGGATACCGCGATCCAGCTCGGAGGTTTTCAAGACGCCCGCGGCGTCGAGCGCGGTCAGGATCAGCCGCGAGATCTGGGCCATCCCTCGGCCGTAGGTCACGCGCTTCCGCGCCGTCTTGCTCAGGATCCCCATTAATGTAATTTTCAGCGCGTTGGCGCTAGAGAGGTTGCCGATCTTGGCGCGGACCACGCCGCCAGCCAGTGGCGGCACGCTGGAAACCTTGTCGAGCGCCTCGCGGATCTCTTGGATGTGCGATTCCTCGCTGGGCGAGTGCCCGTCGCCGCCGAACTCCTGGACCGAAGCGTCCACGTTGTCGGCCGTCCAGATCACGCCCGGGCCCACCGACATCTTGTCCGCGCCCTCGATGCCCTTGGTCAAATACATTTTGAAGCTCTGCATCGTGACCCGGCTGGCGCGGTCGCTCAGGCGTGTGTTCAGCTCGTCCTGCAGCGGGATCAGCGGCTCGACCTCGCCCTGACCCTCGTAGCGGAACGGTTGCGAAACGTTCTGGATATGAACGATCGGGAGCTGGCCCGCGGTCAGCGTGTTGACGCTCTGCTCGATCAGGTTCTCGTCGTGGTAGAGCTGATGATGCGAGCCCGAGAAGATCTCGGTGACGCTCGTGCGCTGGCGCGAGCCTTGCGAAGAGCGGGCGGTGGTGAACGCACGCCGCCAAAGAGTTGATGAGACGGTTTCGCGCGCGAGGTCGACCGAGTTCTGCTGACGATCAAACCGCAGGATGTACGCGACCAACCGGCGATAGTCGGCGGGGTCCGCGATCGGTACGCCGCGGGTGGGCTCGATGACCTCGATGGTGAAGGCCTCGGCGGCGCGAGCGATGGCGTCGTCGAGCGTGGTTGTGCGCGTGTCCGGCGACGTGATGGAAAGGCTGTCCGCGGCGATCGCGGGGTCGATTCTGAGAAGGAGGTCAACGTGGCCGTAGACGTGCCCGAGCAGGGCCATGTCTTGCAGCAGGCCGATGCCCCCGGAGCGTTCCCACACGGTGTCGAGGATTTTTTCGATGGTGCGGCGGAGGTTCTCGTCGTGGGCGGTGCTGAGGAGCGTGACGGGCTTGCCGAACATGAAATCGACCATGGCCTGCACGCGCCAGGCGATGTCGTTCTCGATGACGACCTCGCGGCGTGCTTGGGCGCGGTCGTCCATGGCGAGCCCGGCCCGGCCGACGATGCGTGCGGGGAGGCCGATTTCCTGAGCCTGGCGGTACCAGCCGCGAGAGGACGAGTCGGCGTTGCCGAGCCACGGCAGCGGGCCGGTGCCGATGGCTTTAAGCGGGTTGCGGTAGTACATCCAGAGTTTTTCGAGGCGAGGGAGCGCGCTGGCCGCGTGCTCGTCGAGGACCAGACGGAGGAGAGACTCGTCGAGTCCGACGTTGGCGAAGGCGTTCAGGCGGAAGGTCATGGTCAGATTCCTTGGTGGTTGAGGCGTGGAAAAAGAGTGCGGGGGGCGGGCCCCGGGTGGCCCGCCTCGCCCCGCGCTTGAGATCGGAGATTTCGGACTCGGCCGGGTGGAACCGATCTGTTCATCACCGACCCGATACCTCATCCCGGCTCGTGCCGCGGTGTGCGCACGAAGGATGGTGGCGATGGTGGTGATTGCGAGAATTCGTCGGGGATATCAGCGTAAAAAAATCTCGCGCGATGGCGAGATTGTCCGTTGAGATCGCGGGTTGTGTGCGCAGAAAAGCAGGGTTCGGGGCGAGGGAGCGTCAAGGTATCGAGTGAAGACCGGGCATGAGGGTCGAGTCCTTTAGAGATTTGAAAGGCTCGGACGCGAGCAGGCTTTGAGGCCACGCGCCTACGATTTTTCATTATGGAAACGCTGTCTGACCAGAGCCGTTAGTTCTCGTTTGTCTCGGTAGACACTGACAAGCTCTGCGGCGAGCCGGTTTTTCGCGGCACGCGCGTCCCGGTCCAAGCGATCTTTGATTACCTCAAAGACGGCTACGACCTTGCGACGTTCTTAGACCACTTTCGCGGCGTCACGCGTGAACAGGCCGAGGCCGTGCTGGAACTCGTGGCAGGCGGTGTTGCCAACGAACTGCGTGCGGCGTGAGGGTTCTGCTGGATCATTGCGTGCCCAGACCGATGGCCGCGATACTTGTCGGGCACCACGTTAGTACGACCGAGGAGATGGGGTGGCAGGACCTGTCAAACGGAAAATTACTCGCGCTGGCCGCGAGTGGCTTTGATGTCTTTCTCACCGTCGACAAAGGCCTCTTGCAACAACAGAACCTGACGGACCTTGCGGTCTCGGTGGTCGTCCAGCGGAGCCGATCAAACTCGATCAGCGCGCTCGCTCGGCACGCGCCCGGGTTGCTGAGTTTGCTCGACCAAAGCCTGCAGCACCGCGTGTATGTGCTGGACGAACCGGAGGGGATGCGGGACCGGAAGTGAGGCGGATGCCATTTCGTTCATGCGCTTTGGTCTTCGGCGCTCGGGACGAGATCTGCGTCGGCTGAGATCCCTCCCTCGCCGAGGAAACTGCAAAGATTCATCGGAATCGATAGAGAGCGGTCTCGCGTGCGACGAATCTCATTCCTCGATTTGTGAGTTGAAACGAACGGGCATTGGCGAGCGTGTGCGCTGATTGTCCGACCAGTTTTCGCCGACGGGTTGCGAGCCCGCACCGCGTGATAAACGCTGACGCTGCGCCGATTCCCGCTCGACTCAAATCTCTGAAGTTGCCCATGCCGACCCAATCCGGAGGGCTTAGGGGCACCTGCGGCCGAATGTGTGAGACCTCAGCCAACCGGCGCCGCAAGGACTTTGCCCGCGGCGTGGATCGCCATCATTCGCTCTCCACAACCTCGATCTGGCTGTTCTGATCGAGATTGCACACCACGAGTTCACCGTCGGGCTTGCGAAGTTCGAGGCGGTCGAGCCAGAGCTTGCCGTCCTTGCTGTGGGCGAACCAGGAGCCGGTTTTGCCCTGATAGGCTCGGGTGACGACGCCTTCGATGGTGGTGGTCATGTCGCCGCCGCCGGGCCGATCGAGGCGGTGGACGGTCTGGGTGACGCGGAGAGTTTTGCCGAGGAGTTCTTCGTGGGTAGTGGTCATGGCGGGGGAGTGTAGGGGAGAGGGAAACAGGTTCACCACGCGGGACACTTTGAGTCACTGAGAGAGAACAGGACGGAGAATCTTGATGCGGTCTTCTTCGTGGTTCTGTGTGGTACTTCTTGGTGAAGGTTTCATTTCTGAAGAAGACCGGTTGGAAAGCGGCCCCACCGAGGGAAGAGGGAAGAGTCGGCTCGGACAGACGACCTACTTAGGACGCGATCACGGATTCGGCGTCGCTCAGCACGCGATCGGCGGCCTCTCTGGTCGGGGCTTCGGCGATCAGTCGCATGATCGGCTCGGTGTTGCTGGCTCGGACGTGGAGCCAGGCTCGTTTGGAGTCGAAGTCGATGCGTACGCCGTCTTGGAGGTCGAGGCGTTCTTTGGCGTAGGCCTTGGCGAGTTTTTCGATGGCGGGCTGGGCGTGTTCTTTTTTAGCGAGGTCCACTTTGCGCTTGACGATGGCGTAGCTGGGGGTGCTGGCGACGATCTGGGAAAGCGTTTTTCGGCCTTGCTCGAGCAGGCTCAGGACTAGGGCCATGCCGCTAAGGCTGTCGCGGACGTAGGTGACTCTGGGCCAGATGACTCCGCCGTTGCCCTCACCGCCGATGAGTGCTCGTTCGCGTTTCATGGCTTCGACGACGTTCGCTTCGCCGACTGCGGTGCGGACGACGCGGGCGTCGTACTTCGCGGCCACGTCGTCGATCATGCGGCTGGTGGAGAGGTTGGCGACGAGTACGGCGTCCTTGGTGGGGCGGCCGGCGCGCTTCTCGGCTTCGAGCACGGCCATGCAGGCGAGGACCAGCGTGTATTCCTCGCCGATATAGCGACCTTGCTCGTCGATGAGGGCGAGACGGTCGGCGTCGGGGTCTTGCGCGAAGCCGACTCGGGCCTCGATTTCTTTGACGGCCGCGCAGAGGTCGGTGAGGTTTTCGAGGGTTGGTTCGGGTGGGTGG
>Ga0163154_10001842_pt1 | contig 32056 bp, 28 predicted proteins | sample OliLakLV19MP9P1_FD_148649 | JGI IMG/M metagenome (GOLD analysis project Ga0163154, IMG submission 148649) | Freshwater microbial mat bacterial communities from Lake Vanda, McMurdo Dry Valleys, Antarctica - Oligotrophic Lake LV.19.MP9.P1 | ecosystem: Environmental > Aquatic > Freshwater > Lake >... | reverse complement strand
GGCCGCCCCGGAGGGGCGGAAGAGGGGTAGCACTTCCGAGCAGTCAAGTGCAACGCCACCGACCAACTGCTCTATTTGACGCGAAGCGTCAGCGTGTCCTCGAACGCGTTGTTAGTTGTGCCCGGCCCGCTCAACTTCGCCTTTGTCGTTAGAGTCAGAAAGGTTCCATCAAATGTTCCAGATCCGGTGGTGACGTTGAAGTTGGTGAGCGGACCTCCCCTGGCGATCATTGCCGAGGGCGACAGTCGTCCATTAGAACCAAGTTCAATTGTCCTGACAAGTTTTCCCTTACCGTCAAGCCTCTCAGTCACAAGTACGATTGTGTTTCCGATACGACTCTCGATTTTGGCACCGACCTCGGGACGAATCTTCCCGTCGCCTGTCTTACGCTCTCCCACCAAGACTGTTCCCTCCGTCAACCTGTCGTTTGGGTTTGCTGCGACTTTCTGCTTGTCGCGATCCTTCGGCGTTCTCGCTACATCCTGTGTGGCTTCCGGCACCCCCTGCACAACCGCCTTCACCCTAACCGACTCCACAGAAAACGACCCGCCCTCGGCCCGCAGGTCCATCGTCGTCGATGCTCCGCTCGCCGCCTTGCTCAACTCCACCGGCCTCTGCACGCCCAAATCCGCGCCGACGAATCCCTCTCGCACCGTGACCAATACACGAACGTTGCCGTCTTTCCCAACCAGCGCTGGAATCGCCAATCGCTTACCGTCTACAAGCGGCACTTCGACCGTGAGCGTGCCCGCTTCGCCGCTGCGCTTGGCACGAATGTCGAGTCGGTACTCGCCCTTTACGGGCATCTCAACGGTCAGCGGTTTGCCGCCGGGCGCGAGCGTGCGATCTTCTGTCGATACTTTTTCTGTAAGGTTTGGCCCCCACCCCACGATGTCGCTCTGCTTCTCGAACTGGTCTGCTTCGTCGCGGACAGCGTCGCGGAGAGCGTCCTTGTTTGCCTTGGTGTACGCGACGCGTGCCGCGGCGTAAGCATCGCGCATGGCGTTCCCAGCGGTGGCGGCACGGTTCCTCAAGGTGGTGATGTTGGGCACATCCGGCCACGCGCCGGTGGCCTCTAAGGCGTCAGACTCTCCTTCGGCGTGCGTCTGCTTGTCATTGTCAATCTTGCCGGGCTTGCTGGCTCTAGCGATTTTGGCCATGATGGCTTTGTTTATGTCGTCGCGAATCGTCTCCATCGAGCGCTCGTAGGTTTCGCGGATCTTCGCCAACGACTGGGCCGTTGCGTCATCCGATTGGGCTAGGGCCACTTGGGGGGCGAACACCGCCGAAGCGAGCAAGCATAGTGCGAAGGACAGAAAGAGTCGGCGGGTTGCGTTCATGCGGGTGGCTCCACGATGCCCCATTTACGGTGACAGACCGGTAAGGAGATGTATCAATGATACCAGTATCGTTGCAAGTGCGAAAGCGTTGCGGACTGCCAATGCTGGGTCTGCCGCCCCTCTTTCCGCCCGTGCGGCCAGCACCACCCCTGCTCAAGGCACTTGGAGCGTACGACCAGCGCGGCGGGTGCGCTGCCTAATGGCGGGTGAGGTGCCGGAGAGGGCAGCGGCCCTCTCTGGCATGAGAGATGCACGATCAGTACCAAATCCTTAGACCAGCAACGCCGAGCGTGCCGAGATGGGGATCACGGCGCGGGATACTTCGCCATTGCCCGCGGCGACGACGACGACGCCGCCGCTCGCGCTGGTCGAGAGCGGGCAGCGGCTCACGCTCCAACTGCGCCCCGGCGCAGCGCCGAGAAGTGAGCCGGATGAGTCCACGCCGGCCTGTTGCGCGCGGCCCAAGGGCGTGCTGGGCGCGGAAGTCTGGCTCACGCTGATCGATGCGGGCCAGCCCGCGCCGACCGACCCGAGCGCGCTGGCCTTCCTCACGATGGCCATCAAGCCCAGCATCCGGGCCGACTTTCGATCAGGCGACGGCGGCAAGACCGCCGTCTACATGACCCGCTGGGTCAACACGCAGGGCGAGAAGGGGCCGTGGTCGGAGATTGCGATGGCGACGGTGGCGGCTTAGCGCAAAAACTGGATGCCGGGAAAGCGTTGCTTGATGGCCGCCGCCCCCGCGTCCCCGACCTTGGTTTCGCGGAGGCTCAGCGTGGTGAGAGCCTTGAGGCCGGTGTCCGGGGCCGCCAGCGCCGCCGCCCCCGCGTCCCCGACCTGCGTGCGGTCGAGGCCCAGCAGGGTGAGAGCCTTGAGGCCTGTGTCCTTGGCCGCCAGCGCCGTCGCCCCCGCGTCCCCGACCTGCGTGCCGAGGAGGCTCAGAATGGTGAGAGCCTTGAGGCCGGTGTCCGGGGCCGCCAGCGCCGCCGCCCCCGCGTCCCCGACCTGTGTGAAGGAGAGGAACAGCAGGGTGAGAGCCTTGAGGCCGGTGTCCGGGGCCGCCAGCGCCGCCGCCCCTGCATCCCCGACCTGCGTGTCCCAGAGGTTCAGCGTGGTAAGGGCCTTGAGGCCGGTGTCCGGGGCCGCCAGCGCCGCCGCCCCCGCGTCCCCGACCTTGGTGAGGAAGAGGTTCAGCGTGGTGAGAGCCTTGAGGCCGGTGTCCTTGGCCGCCAGCGCCGCCACCCCCGCGTCCGTCACCTGCGTGTTGTAGAGGTCCAGCGTGGTCAGGGCCTTGAGGCCGGTGCCCTCGCGGGCCAGGTCCTGCACCCCCGCATCCGTCACATGCGTGTTGTTGAGGTACAGCGCGGTGAGGGCCTTGAGGCCGGTGTCGGTCTTGAGCCAGTCCGCGATCCATGCATCGGTGATGGAGTGGCTGATCGTTCCGTTCAGGCCTGGGGCACGCTGCCGGTAAGGCTCGGTCAACGCAAGGCGGACCAGCGGGATGCTCAGCGGGTTGATGGCGCGGCAGAGCAACTCGACCAGCGTCAGGTTCTCCGCCGTGGGCGCGTAGGCCGCCAGTGCCGCGATGGCGTCCTTGCTCCGCATCTGGCTCAGGGCCGTCGCGTTCATGATCTGCTGCCCGACCTCCATCCCCGGTACGAACGCGAGCCTGGGCACGATCTCATCGCCCAGGTCGGCGATGGCCTTGGCCGCGGCGGTCGAACGCAGCGGAAAGAGGCGCGCCTCGGCGTCCTTCGCGATGGCGTGGATCGCTGGGGTCGGGTCTGGCGCCGCGGTTCGCATCCTCACGGCAACCAAATCACGCGCGTGCGGGTGGTCGGGCTTCTCCAGCACCTCCCGCATCAGTCTCTCGGTATAAAACGGGTTGTCCACTCCCGCCGCGTAGCGGCAGATGTTCGCGCAGTCGTCCACCACCGCGTGACCGGCCAGAAAATAGGATTCGTTGTCCTTCACGAAACACGGCGCGGCGAGGAACTCTTTGAACGTGTTGTGCGCGAACTCGATCATCCCAGAGTCGGTCTTCTTAAGCACACCCCCGCGGACGTACATCCGGCTCAGGACGGCCTCGGAAACGCCGTCGCTTGCGAGCTCTTCGCCAGTGAACCCTCCCATTGTTCCCGCGATCTTGCCAAGAACGGTGGGACGATCAAGCAGCGTCTTGCGCTGTTCGATGAAGTAGTGTGCCAGCCGTGACGCAACGACCACGCGGCGTTTGGAATCCAAATCGTCCCACGGGGATGTGCCCTTGGGCACGCCGCGAGCCTCGTCGCGGAGATACAGCATCACACGGCTGAGCTTGTCGATGATCTCGAACTCACTGCGCGGCAACTCTGAGCCGGGCTGGCTGTTCTGGGCGCAGATCATGGCGCACAAGAGCGGCACGCTCGCGAGTCGGGCGATGGGGGCACGATCGTTGATCTGGCGTATGAGATCGTTCGGTCTCGCCAGGATATCCTGCCGCTCGTTCGCGTCGTCCGTCTGGGCGGCGACGGCGTCGTGCCACCGAGCGATGAGCTTGTCCCGCTCGGAATCGGTCATCGGGGCGATGACGGCTTCGCGGAACTTCAGTTTCTTGATCCACGCGGGGTCTTGTTCGAGCGGACGAGAGGTGACGAGGAAGAGGTTGGTGCTTTCGCCGTCGATCGCAAGTTGTTCGGTGATCGCGGCAGTGATTTGTTTCATCCCCTCCGCGTTGGCCACCTCGTCCAGGCCGTCGATCATCACCAACGCCTTGCCTTGTTCGAGCAGCCAGCGAACGAAACCGGAAGGTGGATCGCCAATGCGCTTGCTGACAAACGAAGGGAACTTCTCGATGTCGGGGACTGCCCCGCCCGCGCACTCTCGCAAGATGACCATGAGCGGAACCTTGCCCCGCCAGGTGTCTTCGATGCGACACGGCTTCTCTCCCTTCATCACCAGGCGAGGACCATCGAGCGTGACCGACTCGTCGCGTCCCGGCTGGCTGATCGTGATGGTGGTTGGTCGGGTTCCATCGCCCTGCGAAGCGATGGCGATGGCCGCCCAGCGCAGGAGCGTGGTCTTGCCCATCCCCGCATCGCCGCGGATCAGCAGGCGGCTCTTTTCGCCCGGCTCCAGCGTGTCGAGCACGGATTCCCACGCGAGCGAGCCGCCCGCGCTGGCGGCATCCTTCGTGGTGAGATTGAGCGAGATGTAGGCGACCGAGAGCCGCTGCGACCGTGCGGGGTTGTCCTCCTTGACATCCAGCCCGTACAGCTCCATGCGGTCGAGCGTGTTGCGGATGGCGCGGTAGTACCGCTCCAGGAAGTCTCGCCGCTCCAAGTATTTTTCCGAACGCAGCTCGGCGACGGATTGCTCAACGAACGAAAGCACCGAGAGGATCTGCACCTGCATGTTTGCCGCGGCCTGGATGTTCTCGGCGAGATCGTCGAGTTTGGCGTGCATGGCTTTGGCGTTCGCGGCGTGCCATTCCTTGGCGTTCTCGGCCACGACGATGACAGCGCGGACGGCGGCATCGAGGGATTGCTGGTACAGACTGGTGGCTGCCTCCGAGAAGCCAACGGGTTTGCCGTCGTGTTTGCGCTCTCGGTAGAGCTTCGTGACGATCCGCTTGGCGTCGTAAGGCAACGGCTCAAGGAATGCTCGGTCGATGGCCGGCGCGAGCGACACTTCGACTTCGAGCCGCGCAGACTCGCGGTCGTTGTCTGGCATGTCGCGAAACTCGGGATGGTTCTCCACCGGCGACACATAACGATCGGCAAGGGCTTCGATGGCCTTGTGGACAACGTGCTTGCCCGCCGCGCCCGCCAGTTCGGATGCAATGGCTTCCTCGATCGTGCTGCCGTCGGCGGCCTTGACGGCCAGCTTGGCGAGGCCCTTGCACAGGCCAACGAAAACCAGCGTTGCGATGACATCCATGCTCTACTTCTCCCAGGTTGTGCGGGCCGCGTTGAGCAGCGACGTCTTGCCGCTCCCCCAGCCGCCGTAGACGCCGATGGTGAAGGGGCCGGTCGTGCCCAGCGCCGCCCGCGCGACGGTCCGCGCGAAGGGATCGTCGGCAAAGGCGTTCTGCGCGTGCGAGCCGATCGGCTCATCGCTCAGCAGGAACAGAGGTTCAAGTGGGCCATCGTGCGGCATCGAGCAGAGGGTAGTCGATGCAGGGGCTGTCGCCCCTTTTTCCGTCTGTGCGGCAAGCACAAGTCCCGCTCCAAGATTTGGAACCCGAGCGATTCCGACCGCGCTATGAGCATCACCGTGCGGGATACATCGCAGACCTCATCGCCCGCAGACGCTCGCGCTCGGGCAGCACGGCGGAGAAAGCGCTGGAGGAGTCCAAGTGCTCGATTCTCGCCGTCAAGCCCGAGGGCTTTGAGCACCCGCTGGCCAAGGACGAGACGCCCGCACCATCGCCAGTGAAGCGGAAGAATTGATCGTGAGACCACGGGCGCGTACATCCGACTGCTCTGGATAGGATTGACCGTGAGAGTCGCCGTCTACTCGGTCAAGTCTTACGAGAAGCCTTTCCTCGACGCGGCGAACGCCGACGCTCGGCATGAGTTGCTGTACTTCGACGCCGCGCTTACACCTGCGACAGCGGGCCTCGCCCAGGGCTGCCCCGCCGTCTCGATCTTCGTGGGCGACGATGCCTCCGCGTCGGTGCTGCGCGCCCTCCACACAGGCGGCACGCGTCTTGTGGCGCTGCGTTCGGCGGGTTTCAACCATGTCGATCTCGCCGAGGCCGATCGCTTAGGTCTCACGGTGTTGCGTGTCCCCGCATACTCGCCCTACTCGGTCGCGGAGCACGCCGTGGGCCTCATGCTCACTCTCAACCGCAAGTTCCATCGCGCCTTCAACCGCGTCCGCGAGCAGAACTTTGCACTCGGCGGACTGATGGGCTTTGACATGCACGGCAAGACGGCGGGCGTGATCGGCACGGGCAAGATCGGTGAGGTCGTGTGCAAGATCCTGATGGGTTTTGGCTGCCGCGTGCTCGCGTTTGATCCCTTGAAAAACCCCGTGTGCGAATCGATGGGCGTTGAGTACGTCGCATTGGCCGACCTCTACGCAAAGTCGGACATCATCACGCTGCACTGCCCGCTCAGTCCCGCGACCAAGCACTTGATCAACGCTGCCGCGCTGCAGGCGATGAAGCCCGGCGTGATGCTCATCAACACCAGCCGCGGCGCGATCATCGACACGCGAGCGCTCATCGCGGCCCTCAAGACAAGCCGCATCGGCTCAGTGGGACTTGACGTGTACGAGGAAGAAGGCGACCTGTTCTTTAAGGATCTCTCCACCGAGGTGGTGCAGGACGACATCTTCGTGCGGCTTATGAGCTTCCCCAACGTGCTCATCACCGCTCACCAAGGTTTCTTCACGCACGAGGCGTGCACAGCCATCGCGCAGACCACCATCACCAACGTGACCGACTTTGAACGTGGCACGCCCAACCAAGCCAACCGCGTGACCACACACCTGATCGCACCCGCCCCAGCGAAACGCTGACCAGCGACATCGCAAAGCGCGACACACAACGCCGCAAGCCTCGCTCGCACTTGCCACGGCGCGCTCGCTTACTCCGCAACGCTACGCTCAATGATGCAAGCCGCGGTCTACGCAAAGTATGGTCCGCCGGAAGTGGTTCAGATCAAGGAGTTTTCTGACCCGGTTCCGGCCGACACGGACGTGCTGATCCGGACGCATGCAACCACGGTAACTACGGCAGACTGGCGGCTTCGCGCCAAGGTCATGCCCGCGCCGGTGTTCACACTCATCGCTCCCTTGGTGCTCGGCGTGTTCGGGCCGCGCAAGCAGGTTCTGGGCACGGAGTGCGCTGGCATCGTCGAAGCGGTTGGGGCGAAGGTCACGACGTTTGGGCCCGGTGATCGCGTGGTGGCGGTCGTGGGCGCGAGGATGGGGGCGCATGCCGAGCTCGTCTGCGTGCGTGAAGACTTAGCCATCGTGAAGATGCCCGCGAATCTGTCGTTCGAGCAGGCCGTGGCGATCCCTTTTGGCGGGCTCGCCTCACTGCATTATCTCCGCGATCTGGCCAAGCTCCAGCCGGGACAGCGGGTGCTCATCATCGGCGCATCGGGCTCCATCGGCGTCGCCGCGGTGCAACTGGCCACGCACATGGGGGCGCACGTGACCGGGGTATGCAGCACGGCGAACATCGAACGCGTGCGAGCGCTCGGGGCGACGACGGTGATCGATCGGACCACGCAGGATTTCACCAGCGGCACGGCGGTCTACGACATCGTGCTCGACACAGTGGGCGCAACCACCTTTTCGAAGTGCAAACGCGTGCTGACAACAAAGGGGCAGTTTCTCGCTGTGCTCATGGGCCTGACCGAATTCTGGCAGATGCTGTGGACCAGGTTCGTCGGGGGCCGGCGAGTCCGAGGAGCGATCGTGTTCGAGAAGAAGCCCGATCTTGAGTTTCTGATGAGCCTCGCCGAGGCGGGCCACCTCAAGCCCGTGATTGATGGATGCTATTTTTTCAAAGACATTGTCGAGGCGCACCGTCGTGTCGATACCGGGCGCAAGGTCGGGAGCGTCGTCGTACGCTTCGCGCCGGCGTGAATCCCGCATTGGACCCAGCGAGATCTTCCGCGACCAGCGCCCACCACGCGGCCGCTCGCGCTGGTCGATGGGCGCCAGCGGCTCACGCACCAACTGCGGCCAAGCGCAGCGCCGAGAAATGAGCCGGATGAGTCCACATCCACCCGCCGCGCCCTCCCGGCGGGCGTGCTCGGGGACGAGGTGAGGGTGAAACTCGTCGATGCCGACGAGCCCGCGGGCTCGCCCATCATCGCTTCGCTGGGGAACCCCGCCGCGCTGGTCTTGCTGACCATGATGACACGGCCGATCTTCCGCACCAACTTCCGCGCTGCCGATGGCGGCAAGACCGCGGTGTACATGCTCCGCTGGATTAATACACGCGGCGAGAAGGGGCCGTGGAGTGAGGTGACGACGGCGACGGTGGCGGCGTTCGTCGAAGACGCGAGCGACTGAGCAAAGCAGAGTTCAAATCCCGCCAATACCGACCCTCAATCAGTCGAACTTCGGCATTTCTGTCTCGGTGTTTGAACGGGCCACGGTGCGATGAAGTCTTGTTCCCACAACGAGAAAGCCCTTCGACGAGTTCGTCGAAGGGCTTTCTCTCTAGAAAAGTCGGGGTGACAGAACACGTATTGAACTTTATTGAGAAGTCTGGCAGGGTTGGGGCGTCCAGACGCACCCCTTCGCACAGGTGTATCTTGGTGCGCGTTGGCCGCACGAATGAGCGAGCCGCACTATGCGTTACCATACAGATGTGTCCGATCCGCCGCCAAACCCCGAAGATGCCACACTCCTCATGAGCGCCGCGACGGGCGGGGATAAGGATGCCGTCAACCGACTGCTCCTTCTGGTCTACGACCAACTCCGCAAGGCCGCCCAACTGAACCTCGCCAGCGAGCGCTCTGGCCACACCCTCTCCGCCACCGCCATTGTCCACGAGGCCTACCTCAAACTCGTCGGACCCCGCGATGTCCCTTGGGCAAGTCGTGCGCATTTCTACGCCGCCGCCGCCGAAGCCATGCGCCGCATCCTCCTTGACTATGCCCGCTCCCGCGGACGCCATGCCGCCAGAACCATCCCCCTTTCCGAACTTGGTGATGTTTCCGCCCTCGCTATGGCAGATTCCGGACGGATCGTGGCAGTCGATGACGCCCTCACTCGCTTAGAGGCTGAAGATACCGAAGCGGCCGCCATCGTTCGGCTTCGGTTCTATGCAGGACTCAGCGTCGATCAGTCGGCCCAAGCCCTCGGTCTTTCGCCCCGCACCGCCGCTCGCCACTGGACCTACGCCCGAGCCGTCCTGTTCCGCATGCTCGAAAATAGTCAGTGATACTCACTATGCCAAACAACAACCGCCAGCAGGTCCGCAATCTGTTCATGGAACTGGCCGACCTGCCCGCGGCCGATCGCCCCGCCGCGCTCACCCGCATCTGCGGCGATGACGCCTCACTCCGCGCCGAGGTTGAGTCCCTCCTCCGCGCCGATCAACAGGCATCTGGGTTCATGGACACGCCCACCGCTGATTTTGGCTACGGCTCCCACGCCGCCCCCACCCTCGGCGCACCACTGCATGAACGCGCCGGCACCAAGATCGGGCCATACAAGCTCTTGCAGTTAATCGGCGAAGGCGGCTTTGGCTCGGTGTTCATGGCCGAGCAGTCCGCGCCGGTGCAGCGAAAGGTCGCGCTCAAGATCATCAAGCTGGGCATGGACACGCGTCAGGTCGTGGCCCGCTTCGAGCAGGAGCGTCAAGCCCTGGCAATGATGGACCACGCCAATATCGCGCGGGTGCTGGATGCTGGCGCGACGGAGACCGGACGGCCATTCTTCGTCATGGAACTGGTCAAGGGCGATCCGATCGTCGAGTACTGCGACAAAAACAACCTCTCGATCAACGACCGGCTGGAACTCTTTGCGCAGGTCTGCAACGCGGTCCAGCACGCCCACACCAAGGGCATAATCCACCGGGACATCAAGCCGAGCAACATCCTGGTGAGCACGCAGGACGGGAAGCCCAACACCAAAGTCATCGACTTCGGCATAGCCAAGGCGACTGTGGCGAAGCTCACGGAGAAGACGCTCTTTACCGAGCACCGTCAGTTGATTGGAACCCCCGAGTACATGAGCCCAGAGCAGGCCGCGGGCTCCCTTGACATCGACACACGCACCGACGTCTACTCGCTGGGCGTGCTGCTCTACGAGTTGCTCACCGGCACCACGCCCTTCAGCAGCAACGAACTCCGCTCCGCGGCGTACGCCGAGATCCAGCGGATCATCCGCGAGGTCGATCCCCCAAAACCCAGCACGCGCCTGAGCAGCAATACCAACACCATCGCCAATGTCGCTGCCAGGCGAAACACAGAGCCCAAGCGGCTAGGCACGCTGATTCGCGGCGAGCTGGACTGGATCGTGATGCGGAGCCTGGAGAAGGACCGCCAGCGTCGCTATGAAACGCCAAGCAGCCTGAGTGCGGACATCAAACGATACCTCTCGGGCGAAGCCGTCGTCGCTGCTCCACCCAGCACCATGTACTCGCTCAAGAAGTTTGTCCTACGAAATAAAGGCACAGTCATGGCTGGCGCAGTGGTCGCCCTGTCGCTGCTGCTGGGCTTGGCGGGCACGGCCTGGCAGGCGACCCGCGCGGGCAGGCAGCGCGATCTTGCAATCAGTGCACGCGAGAGTGAAACGCTACAGCGACAAGCGGCGGAAACCGAGCGAGATAGGGCAACGCGAATCGCCGAGTTCATGAGCAAGACCCTCAAGGGAGTCGGACCCGCCGTCGCCAAGGGGCGCGATATCACCATGCTCAAGGAGATGATGGACGGTGCTGCCGCGAGGATCACAAACGGAGATCTCAAGAGTGTCCCCGCAGCAGAACTCCAGCTGCGCAGCACGATCGGAGAAACCTACAAGCAACTGGGCCTGCTCAGCGAGGCCGCGGCAATGCTGGAGCCCGCCGTGCCATTTGCCCGATCGCTCTACTCAGGGAACCACTCTGATATCGCCCAGTGCATCAATCAAGTCGCAGAACTAACCCAGCTTCGAGGCGACATTGTCGCCTCTGAGAAGTTGTTCCGCGAGTCGCTGACGATGCAACGCCTCGCCGCACCGGGCGATTCTGCACGCACAGCTTCATATCTCAACAATCTTGCCCAGGTCCTTCTCCAGCGCGGAGACCTGGACAATGCCGAACCGCTCTTTCGCGAGGCGCTCGCGATGGACGAACGTTTGACGGACGCGAACGCACCGGAAGTTGCGACGGACGTGAATAATCTCGCCATACTCCTCCAGTCGCGCGGCGATCTCGCGGGAGCCGAGCCACTCCTCCGCAGATCACTGGCCATCAGAAAGCAACGCACACCGGGCGACGACCCCGAAGTCGCTACCGCTCTCAACAATCTGGCTTCGCTGCTCGACGACCGCAACGAACTGGCCGACGCGGAAGCACTCTACCGCGAAGCGCTCGCCATGCGACAACGCCTGCTCCCGGGCGACCACGACGATGTGGCTGGCAGTCTCAACAATCTTGGATATATCTGCAAGCGCCGCAAGAATCTCACAGATGCCGAGTCATTCTACAGACAGTCGCTCGAGATGCGCCGCCGCATATTTCTTGGTGACGATCATCCCAACATTGCGAACAGCCTTGTTAATCTGGCCGGCGTGTTACTCGAACTCAAACAGTACACGGAGGCCGAGACTCTCTGCCGCGAATCGGTGGCGATGTCCAGTCGTAGTTTGGGTGCCGAGCACTGGCAAACCGGCAACACGCGTATCAGGCTCGCGCGTGCTCTCATCGGGCTTGGCCGCTTTGCCGAGGCCGAAGCACAGTACCTCGAGTCCATCCGAGTCTTCGGCGTTGCCAAGGGCGTTCCTCCGGGAATGCTCAAAGGCCTCCCAGAAGCCATGGCCAGCTTGTACGAACAATGGGACAAAGCCGAGCCCGGCAATGGACACGCCGAAAAAGCCACGCATTGGAAGGCAAAGACCGCCACGTCAACCGAGAAGTAGGAAAAGTTTGCAAAGAATCAACCGGCAACGGTTGTGCCCAACCAGTAACCGTTGCCCCGCCCTTCCGCTTGTGTAGCATCTCACTGAAGTGTGTGTCCGAGGCTTAAACCTCACAAATATCAGGTGACAGAACACGAATAGAACTTGCATGCTCTTTCTTGAACGGGTGTGTACTACTTTCAGGTACCGCGTTGGCGAGGCTTTTCTTAGAGGGTGTTAGGGTTTGGGAGCCTGGGAATAGGCAGTTTTCTGAGTGTTACCAGCGCCATATGACCCAAAGCTATTGGCAGGGCTGCTGCGCCGATTTCCTTGCTCTGGTCGGGAGAGCATTGAACATTGCCACTAAACGCCGGATAGACTCCGCTAGGTCAACGGGAAAGCTCGGTAAGTAGGTAGGTAATGGAGAATTGAGTGGCGAAGTTGAGCAAACGGAAAGCAACTGCCAACCAGCGTCAATCTGGGGCGTCGGAGACAGCGCGTAATCTATGGTTTGCTCCGATATATGCCATCCAAGAAGCTCATGCCGCATTTCGGGAGATTAAACGTCTTGATAAATCTAGATCTCTTCGCAATGGCATATATTACGTTGTACTCGTTGATCTTGTTGGGTCTACTAAGTATAGATTTTCGGCTGTAAATGAACGTCTTACGAAACGAATCGAGCGTTTTGTTAATGCATGCATCAACGCAGTGAGCAAATGTAAGCCACAGAGTCGCGTATATTTTATTAAAGAGATCGGTGATGCAGTCTTATTGCTATTTCAACACTTTCCAGATGTCGTCCGATGGCGCGAGCTTGTCACTCGCAAACTGACAAATTAGGATGAGCCGTTTATTCTGCGCGTGTGCGTGCATGTAGGGGGAGGTACTGCTCACCGATGAGAATCCGATTTGCGTCGCAGTGTCGGAGTTATTCAAGCTGGAAAAGAATGTCGGTGGCGGTGAAGTAGCCCTCACTCATTCAGCTAGAGACGCCGCTTGGCCAACCCTGGATGGTGGTTTCGAAGTATTTGAACGTTTGGGCAGATACAGCAGCGCGAGCGGAGCTCGGTCAAGTCTGTGGCGCTTGAAAGCCTGACAGAGTTTCATGATGGACGTCCGTGATGAGGGCAACTCACTCGCCGAGCAATTTGTAGGGTTGTTATGCCACAGAGCGGTGAATCCTCGACATCGTCTGCTTGAACTACATCTTGGACGGTGTGGCCTTTGTCCCACAACGAAAAATACTTCGATGTGCTCATCGAAGAGCTTCACTCTGAAACAAGTCGGGGTGACAGAACACCAATAGAACTTTTCTTGGAAGGCGTTATGATCTGGGAGCCGGAAGTTAGGCGTTTGGTGGCAGTTTGTGCATTGGTTGCTGGTTGACGGCAATGAAGCGAACGCAAAGCAGACGTCGCCTCTCCTTGCTCTCGCCACCCTGCTCGAACGAGTTACTTCGTGATGTAGCCATCGTTGGACAGGATCGTTTGCCCGGTGATCCACCAACCGTCCGAAACAAGGAACAGAACGACCGGCACGATGTCCTTGAGGTCTGTCAGGCCTTTCGTGCTGAACTTGCTCAGGTCCGCAGTATGACTGTGATACGCGACGGCTTCCTTGCTCTACTGCCCGTAGAAGAACGGCGTGTCCATAGGCCCCGGACCAAGGGCCGTGACGAAAATGCCGCATGCGCCGAACTCCTTGGCCGCGGCCCGAGTCAAGTGCTCGACTGGGGCCTTTGCTCCAGCGTGGATGGAGTAAAGCCCGGTATATGCAACGAGAAGCGACGTCACGATCGTGCAGATCTTGCCGTTGTCCACCAGATGCTTGCCGGCCTCGCGCAGGAAGAAGAAGGCCGCTTTGCACTTGATATCGAACGAGCGGTCATACTCCTCCTCAGTGACTTCGATGAGCGGCTTCTTGAGCACCAATCCGGCGGTGTTGATGGCGATGTCCACCCGACCGAACTTCTTGACGGCCTCATCAAAGAGCCGAATGCAGTCGGCGACCTTCGTGAGACCGCCCTGAATCGCGAATGCATCTGCACCTGCGGCCTTCACGGCCGCAACGGTTTCGTCTGCGGAGACTCGCGTCGCATTGCTGTTGTAGTGGACAACCACGGCTTACGCGCCCGCAGCAGTCAATGCGCGGGAAAGCTCGCCGCCAAGGTTCTTGACTCCGCCCGCAATTATCGCCACCTTGCCATTTAGTTTGTGATCAACCATGTCTGACACTCCGGATTCTGCACACACCGCGAACGGTGCCATCGGACACCGACACGCGAGAGTTGTCACGCATGGTTGCGGAATCGAGGTGGGGTGTCAATCAGATTTCTGCCGCGCAAAGCCTGGCAGGCGTTGTGCCCACGAATCGCCGCAGCTGCTCCGTCATGTGTACGACTGTCACTTCGGCTCGCCTCGACTGGCCGTCAAGCCCTGATCCGATGCCCATTGCCCAAGTTCGCGTCCTTGGATGGCTGCGGCCATAAGGTCGGGAAAACGGTCGGGGGTGCATGCGAAGCTTGGGATGCCGAATCCTGCGAGAGCGGCCGCGTTCTTCTCGTCAAAGCCTGGGGCGCCGGTGTCGGCGAGGGCAAGCAAGGTGACCATGCGGGCCCCGGAGGAGGAGATCGCTGATGCGCGTTTGAGCATTTCCTTCGCGTCGCCGCCCTCGTAGAGGTCGGTGATAAGAATCAAGATGGTGTCGTGTGGCCTGGTAATCAGAGTCTGGCAGTAAGCCAAGGCGCGGTTGATGTCGGTCCCGCCGCCGAGTTGCACGCCCATGAGGACATCGACAGGATCGGACATTTTCTCCGTGAGATCGACGACGGCGGTGTCGAAGGACACGACATGGGTGCGTAGGGCGGGGATCGAGGCCAGCACCGCGCCGAAAACGCCCGAGTAGACGACCGACTGGCCCATCGAGCCGGACTGATCGATGCAGACGATGATGGTGCGAAGTTCGTTGCGTTTACGCCCATAGCCGATGCGGGTTTCGGGCACAATGGTCTTGTACTCTTCCTGGTAGTGCTTGAGGTTGGCGCGAATAGTTCGGTTCCAGTCGATCTCGCTATGGCGAGGTCGACGCGTCCGAGTGGAGCGTTTGAGTGCGCCCGCGACGGCCTGACGCAACGGGACATCGAGTTTCTTCTGAATCTCGCGGACCACGCGATGGACGATGAGTCGCGCGGTGGCCTTCGCCTTCATGGGAATGACGCCCGAGAGGGACATGAGCGTCGTCACCAGATTGATATCAGGCTCGACCGCGGCGAGCATCTCAGGCTCAAGCAGCAGGCTCTCCATGCCCAGACGATCGATGGCATCCTTCTGCATGATGCGGACGATCGAGCTGGGGAAGTACTCGCGGATATCGCCAAGCCAACGCGCGGCGTTCGGGGCGGAGGCGCTCAGTCCCCCGCGGCGTTCGCTCGTGTCATAAAGCGCGGCCATCGCCTTGTCCATCGCGAGGGCTCTTCCCGAGAGCTCTACGCCGATGCCGTCGGCATCATCGCCCCCTAGCAGCATGCGCCAGCGCTCCAGCTTCTCTTTGGTGTCGATAGTGTTCATGCGAATCGGTCTCCGAGAATCAGCCGAAGCACGGGCTCGACCAGCGCACCACGAACCGGGTTGTAGTCATCAAATATGGCGGTGGCAGCCGGGGCGACATTGCCAACGGATATGCCGTGCGTGAGCTTCTCTCCAATCTGCCGGCGCTCAGGCTTTTGGAACGTAGAGAACGTGCGCCGCCCGATCGGGCAGACCTGCTCAAATATCTCGCGGGATAAAGAACCCACCCATTGATCCACGATGCCCAACAACCGCGAATCATGGATCAGCACCATCCCAGAGCCGGCAAGGAAGCCCTCCAGCCATGCGGAAGCCTTGGCCGGATCGTTCCCCGGCGAGAGGCCCAGCGAGAGCCGCGAAGCGGTCTCATCCGGAGTGGCACCCAAGGTGTCGAGCAAAAGCCGCCAGCACCGCCCAACTACGAGCGAATGAATGTCTGCATCGCCAGCCTTGCGGAGGAGTTCCTTCCAATCGTCCATGAACAGCGGACGGTCAAGCGTGGCAAGCATCTCGTGCAACCCGTCAATGCGATCGCGCATCATGCCCGCTGCATCATCATCAAGCGACGCGCACGCAGGGAGCAACCCCGCACAGATGCGAGCGAGCAGCCCACCGACCACTGGCTCGACCAGCGCGGCGTCTGTCTTGCGCACATCGCCATAGCGCAGCACCAGCGCAAGCGGCCGCAACGCATCCATCAAGTGCCCAACATCAGAGGAAACCGAGGACACTTGCTTGATGCGGTCGACCAGCCGCTCTACCGCGCTCGGCAAGTCCGCGAGCATCACATGATCGAGCATCCCCGTCAACTCCGCAAGGTCCGTTGTGTTATCCGCCCGGTCCGCCACATACGCAGCCGCCGCGTCATGGACAGTATTTCCCCATCGCGCCGCCTCGATCACCGCGACGGCAAGCTCCGGTCGCCATTGGATCATCCAGACCTCGTGAAATGTGCTTACTCGCTGACGCTGGTCGGCCTCGACCCTCCCCCAGTCGATATCGAGGATCGTCAGTCGGTGCAAGAGTCGACTGCGAGCGAGGTCGTTTTCTTTGCGTTGATCGAGGTCAAGAATCGTTTCAACCGCAGATACCTTCATACGCAGCGACTTCTGCAGGCTTGTCAAGTCGCGTTGCAAGGGCACCGCAGGCGCATCTTCCGGCACTTCGCCAAGCCGCTCGCCGATGATGAGCTTGTCTTCGATCACTTGCATCTGCAGTGGATTGCCGTGGCAGAGGATCGCGATCGTCGCCTCGCCGAGTTCGTCAAGCCCTGTGATGGATCGACCGCGGAGCGTGGCGAGCGAGTCGGCAAGCCGCACAGATTCGATGATGCTGGCCAGCGCCGCGTCCAGGTCTTCATCGCGCAAGAGCCGAGCGACGCGGGTCAGCCAGCGCTCGCTCACTTGCTCATGGTGGACCCAGAGGTGCTCGTACCAGCCGGGGCTGACGATACCGGCTCCATACCCAGAGAACATGGAGAGGCGGTCGTATGTCCAGGGAATCCAGGTTGCAGTGGTCTTGCGTTTAGAAAGACCCTTGAGGAGATCGTCGTCCGACTTTGCGGAGTGTTCTTTGAGAGCAGCGGACGTGAGCACCGGGGCGTGCCACGCGCCACAAACAACAACGATGCGCTCAAAGCCCTCCTTCACGGCTGCACGAATCGACTTCCGCATGTGCGCCTCGCGGGCCGGCTCGTCCGGCTCATGAGACGTTGGGCCTAGCTCATCTCGCATCGAGGCCATTGCTTCACAAATCGCGTGGAACAGCCCGACAGGATCATCCGCGCCGCGACGTTCCTCGATCAGCCGGCCCCACCATGCCTCTCCATCGGTAAAGCCGGCGGCCAACGCAAGGGCCTCGAGTGGATCACGAAGTTGGGTTTCTTGCTTATCTGAAAAAGTCGGAGTGGGATTGGCCGCTGGTGGTTCGCCCGTCTCATCTGTCGCCGCGTCCGCCTCATCCGCTTGGTTGCGCAGCGCCCAAGGAAGGTCAATAAATCGAACCTTGGCCCCCGCGTGAAGACCCCACCGGATCGCCTGCCACTCGGGCGAAAACTCCGCAAATGGGTAGTACGACGCGTTGCTTGGCTTGTCAGGTTCGTACACCAGGAGCGCGATGGGGGGCTTCATCGCCACATGGCCAGCGAGTGAAATCACTTCCGCAGCATCGGGCGGGCCCTCTATCAGCACTGCGTCTGGCCTGAGTTGCTGGAGGGCGCGCACAACCATCCGGGCCGAGCCCGGGCCATGGTGGCGAATACCCAGGATTGTCAGCTCCGCGGGCATGCGATCACATCACCTCCTTGCAAGCGCGGTAGAGGTCTTTCCACCCGTCGCGTTCCTTGATGACTGTTTCGAGATACTCCTGCATCGCGATCTTGTCCTGAACAGGGTCCTTGATGATCGCTCCCATCATGCCACTGGCAACATCGCCCGCCTTGAGCTTGCCATCGCCGAAGTGAGACGCGAGCGCGATCCCGTTCGTGATGACACTGATCGCTTCAGCGGTGCTCAATGAACCGGAGGGTTGCTTGAGCCTGCTCTTGCCGTCGTCGGTCTTGCCCTCGCGGAGTTCGCGGAACACCGTGACGACACGTCGGATTTCCTCAATCGCAGGATTCTCGCTAGGAAGCTCGAGCGCGCGGCCCATCTGCACCACTCGCCTCTGAACGATGCCGACTTCCTCCTCCATAGTGGCCGGCACCGGCAACACAACCGTGTTGAACCGGCGCTTGAGTGCGCTCGAAAGTTCGTTCACACCCTTGTCGCGATCGTTCGCCGATGCGATGATGTTAAACCCCTTGACCGCCCTGACCTCCTCATTGAGTTCCGGCACCGGGAGCGTCTTCTCAGAGAGGATCGTGATCAGCGTGTCCTGCACATCACTGGGAACGCGAGTGAGTTCCTCAACCCGCACGATCATTCCCTCGGTCATGCCGCGCATCACTGGGCTTGGAACCAGCGCCTCGCGCGATGGCCCCTTCGCGAGCAGCAACGCATAGTTCCATCCATACCGAATCGCTTCCTCGGGCGTGCCCGCCGTGCCCTGGACCATCAGCGTCGAGTCCCCACTCACAGCCGCGGCCAAGTGCTCGCTGACCCAGCTCTTGGCGGTGCCCGGCACACCCAGCAAGAGCAACGCCCGATCGGTGACAAGCGTCGAGACCGCAATCTCGATGAGGCGCTGCTTGCCAACATACTTGGGAGTGATGACGGTGCCGTCCTTGAGCGTGCCACCCATGAGGTACATGACCACCGCCCACGGGGAGAGTTTCCATCGTGGCGGCCGCTCGCGGTCGTCGGCTTTGGCAAGCGCCGCAAGCTCGGCAGCGAACTGCTTCTCCGCGGGTTCCCGCAGTACCTGTGGGCTTGTGGATGTGGCGGCGGGGGTGGTAGTTGAGGTGACACGAGTGGTGGCAGTGGGGGTGGCAACAGGCTTGCTCACAGCGAGAACTCCTTGTGCATATCAGCGCGGAGGCGAACACGGTCAATAGATTTCTTGAAGCTGTCAGGCGTGGCATCGGTAAACAGTGCAGACACAGCTTCCTCAAAGGCGTCAGCAACCGATGCAGGATTGGGACAGACACAGCGAGAGATGCGGGCGATGGCATGGCTCAGCGCCCACACATCCTCCGGCTTCTTGGGTGCGCGTTGCTTGAGCAACTTCAACACCTTCATGGATAAGTCGGCGGACCACTTGTGATCACTGGATGCCGCGACTTCCCATCGCGCAATCGGTTTGTATCTATCGAGCGATATCACTTCGATCAGGAAGGTCTCCCGCTCGGCTGGTGCAAGGATCGGCCAGACCCATTCCAGATCTGGAGAATCCTCGTCCTTGCGAGCCAGGAGCTCTCGCGTGATGGCAATCGCCCATGCCGAGTTCTTCTCCGCCCGAGCCGCTTCGACGAGCGCCGTCATCGCAGGCTTGGCAAAGTCATCACCGCGAATCGCAGCGACCACGCCCGCCGGATCCATCCCAGAGAGTTCAGTCCACAGCGCCAAGTCCGTTACGCTCAGAATCTGCTGCATCCACCACGCCCGCGGTCCCTCAGCGCTCGCGGCTTTTTCCTCGATGCCGTCGCGCTCCCATTCCTTAACAAACTCCTTTGGTGGAGCCAGCCCAATCCGCGTAACCCGCCGCACCAAGCTTCGCTTGCTCTCCACACCGATAATCGTCCGTGCCCGTTCAGTCATTCTCGCCCGCAGCCGCGAACCTAGCAACTGCCCAAGCACCCTTGCGGCTTGCCGCCGCACGACCTTGCTCTTGTCGCCAAGCGCGGCCTCCAGAAATGGTTCATCCGCCATCCAGGCTTTCTCGATCAGTGCTTCCAAAAACCGACGCCGCTCCTCCGCCCCATCTGTTGCCCATGTTGATTGAATAAGCAGCAGTGCGCGTCCCGGATCATGCCGCCGCACCGTGAGTAGCAACGCCATGCGGTCCGGTGTCGTGCCCGTCTGCCAGATATCGTCAACATTGGTCGGCACATGCGAGCCCGCCACCGGCTTCCGCCACGCGGCATTGAGCGATGCAAGCCATTCCCCACGCGCGCCAAGCACAGCGAAGACCGCCTCCGAACGATGCGGTTGGCGTGACCACCAGTCCAGCACCACCGGCACAGTCGCATCCTCAACACGCAATCTTCGCGCATTCGCCAACTCTGCCCATTCTTCAATCAGGTCCCCATCCGGATTCGCCATGAGATGTTGCAGCGTCGCGGACGCCGCTGGAGGCGCGACAAGACGTGTATCAGCGGGGCACAGTGAAAACCTCGCCGAAACCGTTGATGGCCTCCACCCCGCCCGAACTTGCATGCCCAGCATCGCAGATTGTGTCAGAACATTCTCGGTTCCCGCCGTACCGCTCCCGGCACGATCGGTCCCGATCATCGCAGAGGCCAGCAGTCCGCGCAAGCGAACAGATGGAGGCGTGGCATCACTCACGCAACCCACCTCGTCGCCAAATCGTGGTAGACACGATTGGTCGGATCAAACGCGCCGATCGGCAGCGCACGCTCGCCATCCCACTCTGCAAGTACTGTCAAGACGCTTCCACTACTCGCGGAGATCAGACGCCACAGCTGCATCGCATCGACGAACGATTGCTTGAGTGGCAGCCCATATCCCTCAGAATCGACGAGGTACCAGCGTTTCCCATCCTGCGCCACCCGCACGTTGGCCAACGCGAGTGGCCAGCAAGTAAGCCACGGATTTGCACCCAGCGCCTCGGCATACCTGCAAAGGCCTTCTTCAATAGATGCGTCAGCCGCAGGGCCAAGGTCGACATCGATCATGCGTTCGCTAGTCTTTGACTTCACAAGTCCACGCAGCGGCGCTCGCCCGGGATAGAAGACTATCTCACCCTCAAACTCACTCCCAGCGGGCACACAAGGCTCAAGTGGTTGCGATCCCGCTGCAAAGTCCAGCATCATCGCGCGACGCAAACTCTTCCTTCCGACAAGCCACGTCCGCCGCACCCGCAGCCGGTCCTCGCCTTGCACGACCTGTCCCATCGTCACCCAAGAATCATCAACCCCGGTTCCCACGAGCACATCATCTTTTGATTGGTTCCACCCCAGTGCTGTTCGCGCGTCAACCGCCAGGTCCGGCGGCAAATCACCGATCCGTTCGCCCGCGAGCAAGAGCAGGTGCAGCCGGCCCAGCAGATCAAGCGTGCGCACATCCCAGCCCGACCCAGATGCAAGGACCTCGGGGATGCGACGGATCATGCCCGCCAGCCCCGGCGCTTGCGCATCGACCATCCTTGTCGCGATTCGCTCCCACGCCGCACCGTCCTCAGTCTGGGCCTTTGCCAGACCTCGACGCATGACGTCTTCAAGCCACACACGGCACATCGCGATCGCATCGCTGACACGCCCCTCGCGTGCCGCAACTCGTTTCGCCTGCGCTTCAACATCCACAGGCTTGTCAACCGCAGCCTTGGCGCGCTCAACCTTCTTCTCAGCCTTGTCGGCCCGCCCTGCAATCCACACCGCCACCCACTCCGGCTCCGCCACCGCCACAAACCCCTTGGGCTCCTTCGCAAACAGAAGCAGCAGCCCAAGCCCATGCTTACAAGGAAACTTGCGACTAGGACAACTGCACTTGAAAGCTGGCTCGGTGAGATCAACCCGCGCTTGGTATGGTTCCTTTCCCGAACCCTGACACAAGCCCCAAATCGCGCGTTCGCTCTGCCCTTTCCCGGTCCACTTCTTGGCCGACGCCAACGCCTGACCGGCGGCCGCAGCGGCGGCATCCGGCGCAATCGCGATGACCCTTTCTGGCGTCCAAGTCTGCATGGGGCAAAGAATAGCTCGCCACTTCTCGATGCCAATTTACTACAGGTTTCGCCCCGCAGCCTCAAAACGGGTTCAAGTGCAATCCGGCGCAGAGTTGGGTGAACGAACACACTTAAGCTCACACGCAAACGCAGATGGCCTCGGCATCTGCCGAGGCCATCAAGCCTTCAAAGTCGGGGTGACAGAACACCAATAGAACTTTTCTTGGATGGTGTTAGGGTTTGGGAGCAGAGCATTCGGCGTTTGTTGGCTGGAAACGCCGGTTCAGTCGCATGAGTGCCTCTTTGCAAATCTGACGGACTCCGCCGCGCCGTCGGTCCTGACCCTCACCAGCCGCCCGACCGTCCGCACCGAGTTCAAGGCCCACAACGACAGGAAGACGGCGGTCTACATGCTGCGGTGGGTCAACACCGGCGGCGAGAAGGGGCCGTGGTCGGAAATTTGTTCAGCGACGGTGGCGGCGTAAGGCGCGTTCGTTCAAGCTCCGCCTGAATCCGAGCGGTCCGGCACGACGGATCATTCTGGGTGACCCATAGAATGTCTCATCGCGGAGCGGTCCCGCGCTGGGCATGGCCAATCTGCGGTCCCGTTGCGCGGGGGTTCGAGGGAAGTTCTGGAGTCTTCGATGCACCGGATCACCTGGGCGGCGTTTGCGGCGGGGCTTTTCTTTGGTGAGGGATACTCCACCAATGCGCAACCGGCGCCCGTGGCCGCGGCCAAGGCGAGTGGCCCCGCAAAGATCGCCGCCGCGGACCTTCAAGCCGATGCGGCCCTGCTGCGGCGTGTGTACGGAGAACTTCACCCCGGGCTCTTCCGGTACAACACGCGGGAACAGATGGAGGCAAACTTCGCGTCGCTCGACGAGTCGTTCCGGCACGATCTCACGGTGCGCGAGGCGTTCCTGGAGATTTCGCGGTTCACCGCCAAGATCAAGTGTGGACACACTCAGCCCAACCCGTACAACCAATCCAAGGCGGTGGAAGACGCAGTCTTCAAGCGGCCTGACAAGCTGCCGTTATACTTCAACTGGATCGACCGGCGGATGATCGTCACGCGAGACTTCTCGGGCAACGCTGCGATGAAGCCCGGAACTGAAGTGCTGTCGATCAACGGTACATCGGCGCGGACCATCCTCGACACGCTGATGACCATCGCCCGTGCCGACGGGTCGAACGACGCCAAGCGCGTCAGCCTGCTCTCGGTGACGGGCTCGGAGCGGTATGAGACATTCGATATCTACTTCCCACTTCTGTTCCCTCCTCGAGTTCCGGCGTTCGAGCTGAAGATCCGTTCGTCGGACGCCTGAGACGAATCGACGATCACGGTCGTTCCGCTGGCCTACGAGGCGCGCCTCGCCGCGCACGAAGCGATGAAGGCTGCGCCCGAAGACCAGAATGCTCCGCTCTGGAAACTCTCGTATCTGGAAGACGGGACGGCGTACCTGCCGATGGCCAGTTGGGTCGCATACAAGACCAAGTGGGATTGGCGCCGGTTCATCAACGACACGTTCGACGAACTCATCGCCAAGCACACGCTCAACCTCGTGATCGATCTCTGCGGCAACGAGGGCGGCTCGGGCGTGGGCGAGGTCATCCTCGCTCGCCTCGTCGAGGCCCCGCAACCGTTGTCCCCGAACCAGCGGTTCGTGCGGTATGTCAAGACGCCGCCGGACCTCAACGCCGCGCTGGACACTTGGGACGACTCGTTCAGGGACTGGAGCACGGATGCCATCGGTCCGGTGGACCTGGCCGATCGAAACATCGGCCTCCCGGCCGGAACGACCGTCGGGTTCTACCGGCTGCGGGACGGCGATGCGAAGGACGGCCCCGAGAAGGAAGAGATGATCGTGCCGACGGGCAAGCGGTACGCGGGCGGCGTGCTGGTGATCGTAGATGCGACCAACAGCTCGGCGACATTCGAGTTCGCGCTTATGATGAAGCGGCTCAAACTCGGCACGCTCATCGGCCAGCCCACGGGGGGCAACCAGCGCGGCATCAACGGCGGGGCGTTCTTCTTCGTGCGGCTACCCAAAAGTGGCATCGAGGTGGACCTGCCGGTCATCGGCTTCTTTCCCAAGCCGGGCTCGGGCCCTCGGGAGGATGCAGGCATCGTGCCCGATGTCCTTGTCGCGCCGACGATCGAGAACATCGCGGGCCACGTTGATGCCGAGATGGAGGCTGTCAAGCGGATCTTGCAGAAGACGAAGTAGTGCGCGAAACCCCCGCCAGTTTCGACAACATTGAATCCGGTATCCGTATCGCTTGAGTTCAATGGCAAACGCCCGCAAGGCGTACCCTGCGGGCGTTCGTATTTCAATCGGGGTGACAGAACACCAATAGAACTTTTCTTGGAGAGCGTTCTGGTCTCGGGCCAAGGATTCAGTCTTTGCGGAATCGAGTCTTCAGCGGAGCCATCTCTGTGCAAACGTTCCGCGGTTCCTGATGGCACGCTCTTCCCGATATGGAGGCGGCCGAACGGACATCAATGTGCCGTATTGACCCACTCGTATTCCCATATCCAAGGCATCTTTGTTTCTCCGAGAACCACTTTGGTCATCTCAGGAAAAAGGCGTTCCGCTCGGACATCATTCGACAGCAAGACAATGCAGCGTTTTCCAGTTTCGAGTCCGACAACCATGTTGCCGGTCGAATCGTTGTGACCACCCTTGAACCACGCCGGCCCGCTCGGGTCTTTGAATGTCACGAGGCCCAATCCCGCTGCAAGGCCGATCTGCGTATTCGCGGGCTCGATCTCGGCGGCAAGCGACGGAAACTGGTGCAGCGACTCGATCGGCACCTGCGCGCGGACAATCTCGGCTCGTGAAGCGTTGCTGAGCCCCTCTCCGCGCATGATGCCGGCCCAGAGATGCGCCTGATCCGCGATCGTCGTATCCATCGACCCTGCGGCGCTCACGCTGCTCCGCTCATCGTGTGGCTCCATAGACCCGTCAAGTTTGTACCCGTCGGCCAGATTCTCGGCGAAAGCAGGACGCCACATCATGCTGGTATTAGGCATCTTGAAGCGGTCAAACACACGGGTCTGCATCTCCTTTCCCACGTCGAGCCCGAGCCCTTGTTCGAGAACGAGCTGCAGTATGTAGAAGCCCTCGCCCGAGTACGCATAGCGTGTTCCGGGTTGGAAGTGGAAGCGAAGCCGCTTGTCCGGTTCAAGCCACCGAAAATTTGCAAACCCGGAGGTGTGAGCGAGGAGAATCCGCGGCGTCAGAGCCCGCCAGCGATCATCGCCCGCCAAGTCGCTGTAATCCTCATACTCCGGCAGAGGACGCGGCAGCAACTCCGCCACGGAGGTATCAAGGTCGAGTCGCCCCTCGTCCACCAGTTGAAGAAGCATGTACGCGAACGCCGTCTTTGTCAGTGACGCACCGTACATGATCGTGTCCGTCGTGAGCGGACGACCTTCCTTCACGTTTCTATAACCGAAGGTCGCCACGTGCACGACGTTGCCACCTTCGATGATCGCGAACGCCATGCCGTTCACGCTCTCACGGTCCACGAGTCGCTGAGCATGGGCATCAATCGCTCTGAAATCGAGTGGGTCGCGACGGTGCGGCAAGCTTGCGCACGATGTCAAAGCAATGCCGATTGTCAGCACAATGAGATTTTTCATGCTGCCTTGATCGTCCCTTGAGAACAAACGACCGGTCGTTCGGTGCGAATCGCGAAAGTATAGCGACGAGCAGGTCGAGGCTGCGCTCAAACTCGGCTGGGGGGTCGAGTCCGGCTCTGTGCCGCAACTTGGCGGATTGAATGGCTAATCAACATCGCACGCCGTAACCGCAAACGTGAAAACGCCTTGATGCGATGATCGAAGGGCTTTACTCTGAAACAAATCGGGGCGACAGAACACCAATAGAACTTCTCTTCGAATGTGTTATGGTCTGGAGCACTTCTGTCACAAGCTTGATGAGACCTAGAACCACAGTAAGCGTGGCGACTCCTTTGACCCCGAGCTAACTGCCCAAGACTCTCGATCACGGGCGACGAAACCGGAGAATCGCTTGAACGTCTTTGTCCGCGGATAGTTGATACTCGAGACTCGCTCCGACAGACGCCGCGAGGGCGCGGCTGACGGATAGCCCGAGTCCGAAGCCGCCCGGTGCGTCCCGGCCAGCGTCCTTGCGCCAGAATGGCTCGAAGAGGTGCTTGATATCGGCAGCCGTCAGCGTCGGGGCATGGTTGCTGATGACGATGGAGGTTCCAGCGGCATCGCTCGTGCCAACGCACCGCACCGCACGATCGGTGCTGACATCGCCGTGCCGGAGGGCGTTCTCGATCAGGTTTCCGATGATGGACGCGGCTAGCGCCGGGTCGATGCGGGCGGGAAGCGGGCGCGGGGCGTCGATGGATACGTGCGAGGGATCATGGCCACTCGCGTCCAGAGCCCGGGCGGCTTGCTCTCGCAGGACGGCGGAAAGATCGATGGTTGCATCCGGGAGCGCAGCCTGACTTCCCTCGCTCGCGCGGGAAAGGCGCAAGAGCGCCTCGGTCAAGCGTTGTGCGCGGTCGAGAACACCCAGGCCGTCTCGCGCGGTCTGCTCCCATCGCTCGGGCGTGCGCTCACGCGAGAGGCCGACTTCGAGCAGCATCCGAAGTTCGGCGATGGGCGTGCGGAGTTCGTGGCTGGCGGCGCTGGTGAAGCGGCGTTCGCGGGCGAAGGCGTCGTCCAAGCGGGCGAGCAGGTCGTTGAGACGCCCGGCGACCGGCGCGAGTTCGCTTGGCAGGTGCCCCAGGTCCAGTCGCCGCTCCAGCGTGTCCGGTCCCAGGGTGGCAACGCTCGCGGAGAGTGTTACGAGCGGGCGCGTGCCACGGCGAACGGCCCATTGCGTCGCCGCGATACTTGCCAAGACCAGCACGCCGCCCACCCCGACGATGGAGAGTGCGATGGTCGCCAACGTCCGATCGAGCGGTGCTGTAGATTGAGCGACGACTAGCCGAACGACAGGAACGTCTGTGAGCACGTTCACGGAAGTGTCAGCCAGGTCGTCGCCGGGGGATGTCGTACGCACGCTCGTATTCGGCTCGCCGTCGGCCTCGGGGTCGATCTCCGGAGTGAACTCAGCGGTGAGCGAACGGCCAGCGCGGCCATCGGGAAGCGCGCAGTCGGCCACGCCGACTCGCCGGGGCGAGCTTCCCGCTTCTGACCACACATTGGCTCCAAGCGATTCTGATTGCGCTAGGACGCGCCAGTGGTCTCTGTCGCGCACCCACGCAACGAAGTACTCGGCATCTCCGCCCTGATGGTACCAAGGCATCACCGCTCCCGTCTTGTCCATCTCGATCTTGCCCGCTTTGGCGTCGGTGAGACTTTGGAGCGCGGCAGCCCTTGCGAGGAGCCCGTCGTCAAACTGTTGAGCCAGAGACGCACGCACGACCAGGAACATCCCCAGCCCGCCTAGCGAAAGCAGCCCCGCAATACTCGCGGCGACCAACACAGATGTACGTCGGCGGATGCTGTTCACGCCTCGCACTCCTTCAGTACGTACCCGATCTTCCGCCGCGTGTGTATGAGGGGCGGGCAGCCCGCCGCATCGAGTTTGCGACGCAGCGCCGCGACAGCCGAGTCGATAGCGTTGGAGAAAACCTGCGAGCTGTCGTCGTACAAGTGTTCTTCGAGCTCGGCCCGCGTGACGGGCTTGCCCGTGCGGGCGGCGAGGTAGCACAGCAGCGCATACTCACGTGGGGTAAGACTGAGCGTGATGGCTGGACCGTGGGCCTGGAGCGTGGTTGCCGTTCGCGCATCCGTGTTGATCGCCAGGGGTCCCACGCAGAGCATGGGTGAGGGCTGGTTGTGTCGCCGACGGGCGAGGGCCTGCACACGCGCGAGAAGCTCTTTGAACGCGAAGGGCTTCACCAAGTAATCATCCGCCCCGGTTGCCAGGCCACGCACTTTGTCGTCTACCGAGTCGCGGGCGGTGAGCATCAGCACGGCGGCGGGAAGCTTCTTCGCGCGTATGGCCGCCACGACCTCGATGCCGTCCATCTCGGGCAGCATCCAATCCAGCACGATCACGTCGTAGTCTGTGGTCTGCGCGTGGATCAGCCCTCGCTTGCCGTCGGCGACGGAATCGACGGCGTACCCGGCTTCGCGCAAGCCCTGGGAGAGTGAGTCGCGCAGCACTCCAGAATCTTCGACGATCAGCACTCGCATGGTAGATCATTCGCTAGGCTCATCACCAAAGCCCGTGCCCGCCTTGACGGACGGGCACGAGGGAAGCAGTTACATTCAGTCGCTGGCGTCTTCATCGCCATCTTCGCCTTCATCGTCGAGTTCATTCTCCAAGACGGTGCCAGAGTCAGAAAAATCTGCGGCCCAGGTTGCGCCGTCTTTGGTATATTCGACGTCGTAGGTTGTCTTCTCGTCTTCGGTGTCACGGGTTACCTGCGTTACTGCGCCGTCGGCAGTGATGCCTGCCAATGCGGCTCGAACACTGGTGGGAAGATCAGTGAGAGAGATGACAACTTCGGCATCATCTCCTTCTTCACCATCGCCATCACTAGCATTTGCTGCGGACGGTGAATGGACCGAAGCCATCGCGACAGCTTCTGTACGAGATGCATTCACACCACCTGCGTGGCATCCACCAGCAAGCGTCGAAAGGGCAGCACCTGTCAGCAACACAAACGCTGTGATCTCCAAGTTAGTGTACTTGATTTTCATATTAACACTCCTTGTTTGAGGGCGTCGACCCTCGTTTTATTGTCCAAACCAAAACTAAAACGTGTATCGAAGACGCATATTCGGCTCCTCAGGGGCCACAAACATGATGAAAACATGACGTCGCCGAACTAATACCGATCTTCAATCTCTTCGGCTGTGTCGATCGCGTCGCGTGCGGCGGCAATGGTGTGTTGCAAGTGGTGTGCACTTATTGCGTCGGCCTGATCGGCAAAGAGTTCATCAAGTTCAGCAGCCCGCGCGGCTCCGCCAGGTCGGGTCAGGACAAACGGCCGCACCCGCGCCCAAACAGCGTCGGCGGCCTTTGCATGGAAGACCAAAGCCTCGGTCCAGTCGCCGACGCGTGCATCACCTATAAGTTCGCGTTCGAGTACCTGCAGGCGCTTCAAGTCGGCGGGAACTCGCGGGTTGTAGAAGGTCATGAGATCGACCGCGACGCTGCGCAGGTCGTTCGCTGCTTCATTGGTATTGACAGCGTTGCGGGCAATGACCGCGTTGCGCAGTTGAGTGACGAGTTGGCCCATCAGTGTCACAAATTCAGCAGGTGCGCCTTCGGCGATAGCCTGCGGCCTGTAAGAATACCATCGCTGCCTGATTCGGTCCACACTCGTTGTCACGCGTCGCCAGTTGGGAACCGCGATAACCACTTCCTCGGCGAGTGATTCGATAGCATACAATGAAGGTGGAATTCTTCCGAAGGAAACACTGTTTCGATTGAAAATCGCCAGGTGCGAACTCGCGCCCGTCTCACTGCCTGCGACCTGCCCGAATCCGCGAGCGTAGATTTTTAATTCTTCTGTATTGTCAAGGAGCAACTCGTGGATGAGCAGCCCGTTGTTGATCAGACCTTGAGGAGTTTGGACTGCCTGCATCAACGACACAACGGTGTCCTCCTCCCACACGAGCGGGCGGAAGTTCTCGGGGTGAAAAACCTGATTGACCATCGGATTCGCCGGCATGATGACGCCGGGAGGCGCGCCGTCGCGCCCCGCAAGCCATGTGCCGTTGGTGTTGTTAACCTCACCATCGACATAGTTGAAGACATCCTCGCCAAAGTAGTACAGATCACCGTTGTCAGCCTGGGCAAAGTAGTCGTAGGCGACTTCTACGAGATCACCAGCCTTATATGCCACATACTGCGAGACACGAACTTGCGTCACGCCACCGGACCATGTGATTGCGCGGGTTCCCGGCAATAGCGTGACCTCGCTGCGGAACTCGTCGCCGTCATCCACGCCCACCGTGATCGCCTGCTTGGTGTTGGAGACTGGATAGAACGGGTTTGTGATATTCGTCGGATGCGTGAACGGCGGGAAGGGCTGGGCCATCGTGCCGGGCGCGGCGAGCCCGATGGGGAGAGCGAACGCGGCAGCGAGCAACGAGACACCTGGTCGTTTCATGAGACAACTCCTTTGAATTGTGGAACGGACGCGACCGACACACGTCGATCAATGGAATATTCGCGCCGTCGCGCCGCCAAGCATGACGCGGGAATGACCACGGCATGATGGACAGATGATGCCGGGAGCAATTTTCTTAGTCACGGCTTGCCCGAGGCGGTGGACCGGGAGAAACAGTCCGAACCTTGCGCCGTCTGCGCCCGAGCGCCAGACGCCCGGATGCATGATCTTCCCCTCACTGATCGCACCGCCTTGCATATGACTCTTTCAACGAGGTTGTGAGATCAACGGGCTCCGCGAGGCTTTGATCGAGCCGCATCGAGCTGTCGAAGTAGTTGGCGACCGGCTGGGTCAACACCCGCGGCGAACGCCGAGACGGCCGATGCGTGAGCGAGGGTCTGGCGACGCCTCAAGAACCGTGAACGATGGACCGTAGACGATGGACTTCTGGCGCGGACCGCGGGTCTTCCGGGGTTCCGCTGTCCCGTATCCGTCGTCAACGGTCGGCCTTCTGTGGTGCTACAGCAACCCCGCCCGCTCCCACGAGCGCTGATCGGCGGCGATGTCGAACCGCCGCCCGCATTCCGGGCACGCGCCCGTGTCGCCCATTCCGCTGAGGTCGTACACGCAGCCCACGCAGGCACGCCCCGATGCGGCTCGCACCGCTCGCCTAATCCGGTGCGTACGCCGCCGCGAGTACCAGATTGCTCCAAATGTCGTCGTCACAATCGCGAGCGGGATCCCCGGCAGGGCCCACAGGGGCGAGATCCACGGGGCCACGCGCCTCAGCACGAACGGGGCCGCGACCGCGCTCAGGGCGGTGCACACGAACACCGCCGCGACCCATACCTCGTACCGTCGCAAGACAGGCGGGCGCGGGGCGGCTGGCTCGGTAGGTTTGGAGGTCACGAGAATGGTACCGCGGGCGCACAGCGCGACCGGCGATCGGTGGCCGTGGTCGGAGGTCGTCATGCCGGAAACGGCCGGCTAAGAGAAGTTCAAATCTCCTCAACATCCCGCCTAAATCGACTCAAAATCTCTAATTTGATGCGGGGCGATTGGACTGCAGTTTGCCGACACAAGTCCCGTCTGCGCAACGAGAAAGCCCTTCGATGTGCTCATCGAAGGGCTTTACTCTGAACAAAGTCGGGGCGACAGAACACCAATAGAACTTTTCTTGGAGGGCGTTAGGGTCTGGGAACCTGGAATACGCCGTTTGCTGAGCGCCAACGCGGTTTCGGAGGATTGAAGGAAACCGGTAACCCCGACAGGCACCGACGCAGTACCGGATCAACGATCCCGATGTGCAAGCGCTCGCGGCGGATTGGCTGAGCGGTCTTCCGTCCCAACTCGGGCACATCCAACACGCGCTGGACCGCAAGGACTTCCTGGAGGTCGCCCAGAGAGCACACGCGATCAAAGGGACATCGGGATCCGTTGGCCTGCCCGCCTTCGTCGGACCCGCGACCAGCCTTAACGAATCGGCGACAGCAGAACAACACGCGGAGGCGTGTGAGCATCTCGATGTGCTTTTCCACTTGCTGGACCCGAGCCTGCAGCGGCGACAGGCAGCATGGCCGTGCGGCATGAGGGTCAGGTAACCCGGCGATAAACCCGACCCCCTATTCCGCCGATGAGCATCTTCAAGGGAAAATTCCAATGAACTCAGCACAGACGGCACTCCAACTCGAATCGCTGTTGTACAACCGGGCGACGGGTTGGAACCGCGAGCTTCCGAAGCACCTCGACAGTTCCCGCACCCTTGTGTTGGCCTTCGGTTCTTCAAACCTGCCGCCCGATGATGCGGCATTCTCGGACCTTCGAGCGGCGTTTCCTCAATCGGTGATCGCCGGTTGCTCAACTTCGGGAGAGATCAACGGCGCGCGACTCTCGGACGAATCGGTCTCGGTCGGCGTGTACCGATTTCGCGAGGGAACCCTGCGTTCCGCCCAGGCCCCGGTGCGGGGCAGGGAAGACTCGTTCCGGGCCGGGGCCTTGCTCGCAGAACAGCTCAATGGTCCCGAGCTTCGCGCTGTCCTGGTGTACTCCGACGGCTTGAACGTCAACGGGACCGATGACCTGCCCCCACGGTTAGTACCAAAGTCTATGTCCCTGATTGGATGTCGTGCTGACGGTGCAGAGCCATGCGCAGCGGAGCGGAGCATGGCTCTGCACCGCTGCGGCCCGTGAGCGTCTGCGGTG
>Ga0163154_10001837_pt1 | contig 32105 bp, 25 predicted proteins | sample OliLakLV19MP9P1_FD_148649 | JGI IMG/M metagenome (GOLD analysis project Ga0163154, IMG submission 148649) | Freshwater microbial mat bacterial communities from Lake Vanda, McMurdo Dry Valleys, Antarctica - Oligotrophic Lake LV.19.MP9.P1 | ecosystem: Environmental > Aquatic > Freshwater > Lake >... | reverse complement strand
GTCTAGCGATTGACGGAATCGCGCTCGACCCGAACCCTGTCAACAACTATCTGACCTTCGTCATGACCAGTTTCAATCAGTCATCCGAAGGGCAGTATTTGCTGGCGTTCCACATCGGCATGACCGATGCCGTTAGCAGCAGCGGCGGCGGGATCATCGGCGGCGGCGACGATGGCAAAGGCGGCATTGGCAGCACACAAGCACAACCGACCGCCATCCCAACCCTCGTTCCACCTCCGATTGGGGGCGGCAGCAATGCGGGCGTGCCGTCGGGTGTAAGTGTGTCCTGTACGAATGGCGCATCGTTCGAGAACGGGATCGAAGTGATCGTCAATCAGATGCGCGCGGGCTTCACCTATACCGCCACCGCCGTCGGCGTCAACGGATTCGATCCGGTGCTGGCAGTCGTGGACGGGGCAACGGGCGACTTTTTGTGTTCGGATGACGAAAGCGGCGCATCCAGCTATGCCGCCAATCTGCCGACGGCAAATGCCGCCCGTTCATCCACGTCGGCGCAAGTCAATTTCATTCACAATGATTCATCCGGGTTTAGAGATATCTCGCTGGTCGTCGGCGGCTTCGGCAATCAAACGGGCGAATTTGTTTTGATCCTCGAAGGCATGGCGGTCACGGGCGCGGATGGCGCGGGCGATCCCTTCTCCATCAACCTCACGCCGGGTATGGTCGCATCGGGCGTGCCGCTGTCGGTGTATATGCTCACGCGCGGACAGTCGGGCGTCGATCCGCTGGTCTTTCTGGCGAACGCGGCGGACGATCTGACCCCTGCCGTGATCGATGGCGAACAAGTCACCTGCGACGATGCGGGGACGAGTTTATGTTTCGGGACGGGTTTCGCGCTCGATAACTATTCGGTCACGATTGGATCGGGGACGCTGCCCGGCTGGCAGTATGACGCGATGCTGAGTCTAGCGATTGACGGAATCGCGCTCGACCCGAACCCTGTCAACAACTATCTGACCTTCGTCATGACCAGTTTCAATCAGTCATCCGAAGGGCAGTATTTGCTGGCGTTCCACATCGGCATGACCGACGCGGGCGGCGGCTCGAACGTCAAGAATTCGCTGTAAGAACAACCTCGCCCCTAACCCCCTCTCCACATGGAGAGGGGAAGTTGTCGCCGGGCGTTTCCCCTCTCCAGTGCGAAGCAGGTGCGGGGCTAGAGTCCATCATTTTATTCCCACGCTGCCGTCCATCCCTCCATCAGCACAACATGATCCGCCCCATCCGCCAGTCGCACGCGCGTCCCATCCATCGCGTTATACAATCCCGCAATCAACGTGACCGCGCCGCTGAATGTTGGGACGTTTGACGTCAGCGTGTGGCGATCCGCGATGTATTCGCCGTCGCGCCAGCCAGTCGTCGGACGTGTTCCGCCCGCCGGAGGCGCATCGCTCTGCGCGACGACGTTTCCGGCGGCGTCGATCATCTGCACAAAGACCGTATAGCTCACATCCGACGCGCCCGACGCACGCCACACCAACTGTGTGTTGCGATCCGCTTCCGTCGTCCAGCCGATCAGCGTCCCAATGCCGCGAAAATCCGCGTCCGCCGCATGATCGAACGGCGGCGCATCGGTCAGCATCGGGATCGCATCGATCTGACAGCGCATCAGTTCATACCCATCGGGAAGCGTCACAATCGCTTCGCCGCTCGGCGCATCTGACGGGATGCGGATCGCGCGTTCGTCGCGGGTGATGATGTCACCAACGCCAACGTTCGGCGGGATGATCGTCTGCGCGCCGTCCGCCGTCGTCAGCGTCCAATCGGGGCGTGCGCCCATGCCGCGCCATGTCAGCGCGAGGCGGATTTCGTCGCCATTGCGCGCCGGACATTCGGGCGCGCCAACCGCAATCAGCGTTAAATCGTCGGCAAACGAATACGAAATAGACGACTCAATTCGCCCGTCCCACGTTGCGCCCGGCGTGACCGTCCATGTGCCGATGCGCAGATCGCGCCCATACGCGATCTCGCCGGACGGCGGCGGCAGATAGCCGGAACGATTCGCCGCTTCATCGTACAGCCGCAGATAAACAGCATACTCGCCCGGTGGCGTTCCCGGCGGCAGTCGCAGCAGCGCGAAGGCGCGGATTTTGCCTTCAGGGTGGATCGCGGTCGTGCGCTGTGCGGCGTCTGCGAAGATCGCTTCTGATGTCTCGCTCAGCGGTAGTTCCCACCCAAATTCATTCCGCACAATCAATCGCGCCTTCAAATCGACACTCAAATCACGCAGCGGCGTCAATTCAAGAGGGATACAGAGTGGGCGATCTGCTGTACCTTCGTATAACGTTCCAATCGCATTGATCTGCGCGACATCCCCATTGGAAGCGCTGAATGTCCAAGCGACGGCGTTCCATTCCGGCGGACGGATATCGGGCTGACGATAAAATACGCTCGACATGCCTGCCACCGTAGACGATTCCGACAGCAGCGCCGTTCCACTACTCAGTAAACAGTCCATCATCCCGCGATAATCCGCGCGCTGTGTATACCACACGTTCAACGCCACGTCGCCACTGATTGGTAAAAGCGGCAGAATCGCCTCCAAATCTTCACCTTCGGGCAGCGTCACCCGCTTCGCTGTCACGCTGAGCCGATCCCAGTAGTACGCCAGTTCGTAGCGATCCGCGTATGACCACGCCAAGACGGTATCATCGGCGGTCAGCGTATCGGCGTAATGTTGCACGAGCGTGCGCGCGTCATCGTGTGGCTTGTCCGCCGAAACGATGATGCTCCCCAATAACAGCGCCACCATACACCAGCGCAATAGGGCTGAACGCTCACCGCCGATGCCCGCGGCAACCACCGGCGCAAGCATAATCAGATAGCGCGCATGAAAGTCGTTCCCCAACACCAACAATCCGGCTGCCACACCAAGCGCCAACAGCGCGATATGCAGCGTCAGCCAGCGCATTCGCAGCACCACGACGAGGGCGACGATTGAGAGTATGAAACACGATAACCCAAACAGCGGCAGGGCTTCAAGTAAATCCGTGCCGTGCAAAAACCACAATGCGCCCCACAGATGCACGAATAACTGCCCGGTCGGCGCGGAGGTGATCGCGCTGTTCGCTTCGCCCAATGCCAAGAATCGGGTGACGAAATACGGCAGCCACACCAGCCCAACGACGACTTGTCCCGCGATCCACGCACGCCATTCGGGATGCTTCGCGTTCCCGCGCACAACCCACGCGATCAATGTGACCGCGTTCAGCCACAGCGCGACGACCAAGCCCGTATTGTGCGTATAGAGCAGCGCCAATTCGGACAGCCACAGCGCGATCCACCAGACACGGCGCGGCTTTTCGTCCCGCTGGAGATGCGTCCACGCCAGCGCCGCCAGCGCCACCAACGCCGCCATGAACGTGTACATCCGCGCCTCTTGCGCCGCCCACCACAGCGGGGCAGACAGCGCCGCCGCCCACAGCGCCCACAGCCGCGCCTGTCGTCCGAACAGGACGAATGCCAGCCGCGCCGCCAGCGCCGTTGCGATCATCGACCACGCGAATGAGAAGAATCGAAGCGAAAACTCGCTCGTGCCGATGAAACGCGCCGCGCTGTGCAAAAGCGCGTAATACAACGGCGGATTGGTGGCGTCCGCGTTCCAAGCATCGATGAAGCTGGGCTGTGCGGCGGCATAGGCGCTCCAGCCTTCATCAAACCAGATGCTTTGGTCGTCGATGCGGTACAGGCGCGCGGCGGCGGCGACCCACAGCGCGATTACGATCCAAACAAGCGTTCGTTTGTGTATCAATCTCATATCAATCTTCAGGGTAATCGCTTCAAATTTCTGATCGGTCAACAAAAGGTTATATCGAGTTTGTAGGGACGGTATGCTTGCCGTCCGAGGTTGCGGACGCGAAAAATCGCGTCCTTACAACAGCATGTGATCCGTCCTGAGCCAAGAACCAATTTTGAAGCGATTAACCTGTAGCAATCGTTTGCAAACTGGACAGTTCCGATCTTTTTTGTTACAGTCATTCTAATTGGGTTTCGCTTAACAATAATGATGGTGCTGAGGATGAATGCCCTCCCGAAAATTGAACGCCCGATCTGTCCCAAGTGCGGCAACGCCAATCGGGTCGGCGCGCTGATCTGTGACAACTGTGGATCGAGCTTGACCAATCGTCCTAGTGGTGTCACGACCAAATCGCTCGGTAGTACAAGCATCTTGTCGGACGCGGACAATAGTCCCGCCCAGGCGCAGATGGCTGAAGCGATGGTCGGCGCAGGCAGCGAATCGTTTCAAGCCGGGATGCTCTTGCGGTTGGAGATTCCGAACGCTGAGGATGTTGTGTTGATCGAGCCGGGAGAAGAGACCGTGATCGGACGCCGCGATCCGTCCACCGGAATCGCGCCGGACATCGATCTGACGGCATATGCAGGCTATAAATTGGGCGTCAGCCGCAAACATGCGATCTTGCGCGTGCGCAATGACCGCTTGGAACTGCTCGACTTGGGCAGCAGCAACGGCACCAGCATCAACGGCGAACGCATCACGGCACACGAACCGCACGCCTTGCGCGATGGCGATCAAATCGGCTTGGGCAAAATGACCATGCGCGCGCTGTTCCAGTCGCGGATGCTCAACGAGTCCGAACTGGACTCGTAAGCCGCCGCGACCAGACGGCACACCCTCATCCGCCGAGAATTTCCGCGACTTCGGCGGCGGCTTTTTTGGTCGCATACAAAACATGGCTGAGGCGCGCGCCCTTCTCCACCAAGACGGCGACGGAAGCGCGTCCCGCCGGATACACGACCATCACGCCCTCCTCCCCCTCCATCAACAGGCGTTGCAATTCGCCCTGCGCCAAGCGTCCAAGCGTGCGTTCCGCCAACCCGATCAGCGTAGCGGACATCGCCGCGACTTGGGGGCTGCTGGTGGGGTTCTCGTGCGGATTTTTTTCGTCGCCGGGCGGATACGAGGCGACCAACAGTCCATCGATGTTGACAATCACGGAGGCTTTGACGCCATCGACAGCGACATGCAGCGTTTTGAGTGCGCGCTCCAACTGCTCGCTTTTGTATTCCTGACGCATCGCGTTCCTTTTTCCAGATGCGCGCGTGCCGTGGCAAATGCCGGAGCGGGACGCACCGAGTGGATTGATTAAACTGCTTCATTGCTATTCTACAGTATAGTCCACAAAGGCACTTCTCCCAAAATCAAGAAATCAAGATTGTTCATCGGTGTGCCGCGACTCGCGGATGCGTTGGGCATCTTCGCGCGCGAACTGTGCCAGCAGCGCACGATCCACGTCCGAGAGCGGCGCGCGCCGCAGCAAGTCGGGGCGCTCTCGCCACGTCCGACGCAAGCCCTCTGCGCGCCGCCACGCCGCCATTTTGCCATGATCACCATCGAGCAAGACGGACGGCACGCGCAGCCCACGATATTCTGGCGGGCGCGTGTAATGCGGTGCTTCGAGGATGCCGTCGGCGTGACTCTCGCGTTCCGCGCCACCTTCCGCGCCGAGTACACCCGGAATGTGGCGCACGACCGCATCAACAATCACCATCGCGGGCAGTTCGCCGCCCGTCAGCACGTAATCCCCGATGCTGATTTCGTCGGTGACAACCAATTCGCGGACGCGATCATCGATACCCTCATAGTGTCCGCACAAAATGGCAAAGCGTTCGAGCTTGGACAGCGCCACCGCGGTCGCATGATCGAACACGCGCCCCGCTGGTGACATGAGCAGGACGCGCGCGGCGGGCGCGGCGTCTGCCATGACCGTCTCGACGGCTTTCACGGTGACATCAGCGCGCATGACCATGCCGCCGCCGCCGCCATACGGCAGATCATCGACCGTGCGATGGCGATCTTCAGTGAAAGCGCGGATATCATGGAGGCGCAGATCGAGCAGGTTACGGTCACGGGCTTTCCACAACATGCTCTCAGTCATGGGGCCCTCGAACATGCCCGGAAACAGCGTGAAAATGTCGATACGCAGCATGGCGCGCCCTTCATCCGTCGGATTGCAGCATTGCGCCCATTATTTTGCGCCACGCACTCGTTTCGCACAAGCGCGCGATGTGACTACTCCCCACGCCTAAAGGCGGTGGCTTCTACAGCACGCATGACCTTATCCGGCGAACTGAGTCCGCCGGGTAGCGGGTCTACGTTATGCTGTACGGATGTGTCCCATCCGGTACGCTTCAAAATGTTGATCGCGGCGTTGTGGTCTCGATCCAGCGACAACCCGCAATTGCATTCGACCCAGCGAGTCGAAAGACTGAAATCGTGAAACATTGCACCACACTGCGAGCAGCATTTGGAAGTATAAGCTGGATCGACGAAGGCGAGTTCACGTCCGGCGCTTTCAGCCTTGTGCGTGAGCAACTGCCGAAACATCGACCATCCGCTGTCCAGAATGCTTTTGCTGAGGCGACGACTGCGCGCCATATTCTTGACGCGCAAATCTTCGAGTGCGATTCGGTCGTACTCCCGCACCAGTGCGGCGCTCAATTTGTGCAAATAATCGCGGATAACCCGACTTCTGCTTCGCCTTCACACGGCGAAAGAAGGCTTGATACGCCAAATCGACTTGTTTGACGACACTCTGGGCGGTTTGACTGTAAATCTGCTGGGCGTAGGGAAACGTCGAACGATAGTGTTTTGCCAGCGTTTCCAGTTCCGCGTTCGTGACGCTGCGCCGTTCGAGTTGCCAAGCGTATTTCCGCTCCGCCAACGCCATGTTGTAGAGATGGCGCGCGCAATTCAACACGCGGAACAAATTTTGTTCCTGCGACGGGGTGGGATACAGTCGGTACTTGAAGGTTTTAAGCGGCATTCAGACCTGCTTCTGGTTTTCAATGTACTGCTTGATCATGGCGCGTGGAACGCCGCCGACCGTCGAAACGAAATACGAGTGCGTCCAGAGGGTTGGCAGCCGACTTTTGAGCCATTCAAACTCCGCTCTCAACACCCGCGAGGTTCGCCCTTTGACGCGCTTGACAAAGGTGTGGATACCAAACTGCGGGTCAACTTCACACAGAATATGGACATGATCTGGCAGGACTTCCAACTCAAAAATCTCGCAGTTCAGTTCGTTGGCAAGTTCGTAGATAAGCTGTTTAAGTCTTTCGTCTACGCCATTCACCAATACACCGCGTCGGTACTTCGGGCAAAATACCACATGATATTTGCACGAATACACGATGTTGGAATTGCTCTTGAAGTCCCGTTGTTTAGCCATGAAAAGAATTATACAGCATGTTGCTATATAACGCGAGCGCTACGTCTTATATCCCCATACCTAAAGGTAGGGGCTTTACGGCGTTTTTCCGGTAAAATGAGGCGCATCAGACACCGATTTATAGGTACGCATGACGATGGCTCACTTAGTCCGCTTGCAATCCCGCCCGCTGACGAAAGAACTCTCGCCTGACGAGATCAAGACGCTCGAAAAACGCTTTGAGATTAACGCCAATCAGATCACCATTGATGGGAAAACACTCGAACTTGACCGGGTGGACGAAATCGAAGTCGTGAAAGCCGCGCGCGCTGCCAGTCCGGCGGGTTGGCTGGTCAAAAATGTGCTGTACGGCGGCGACCGCTATCATGTCGGCATCTACGCCGGACGCGCGGAAATCGTCTTCTCGAATGTCTCGCTCGGTCTCGCGCGCTACGTCGTTGGGAACATCGCGTTCTTCGCGCGCAACACCGTGCGCTACAAAGGCTTGGACGATATCGCGCCCGTCACCGATTATTGATGCGCCGCGCGGCACAGCGAGGACTGCGTGAAAAATAATTGTCGCGCTCGCCTTGTTCGTATCCTTTTCACAACCATCGTGATGATGGGGTCTGCGGCGTGCGCCACCCCGATTGACCCGCCGCCCACACCCACGCCTGCTGTAGACGGGCGTATCCTCGCGGACGCGCCGCAAGCCGACGCGCCCGCGCTGTGGATCGGGTCAAATGTCGGCGTTGCCGCGTGGATCGGGTCGGACGCCGTGGGCGTTCACATTGACGCGCGGACGTTCGCGCTCGACTCGGATGTGATGCAGCCCGTCGTCGTGCTGCCGCTGCCGCCGCGCCGCCCAACCGCGTTGGCGCTCTACGCCGCGCCACGTCGCGTCAGCAATACGCGCGTCCGCGCGCTCTGGCTCGATGCCGACGATACCGATACGACGCAGCTCTATGTCGCGGTGCTTTCTGGCGTCGGGGATGGTGATTTGCGCGTGGAGCGCGGGCCCATCCAAGCCTCGGATCGTGCCGTCGCGCGCTATGCAGCGCTCGTCGATGCGGCGGGGACATTGTGGGCGGTCTGGAGCGGCGGCGCGGCGTCCGAACCGAACCTTTACATCCAAGCCATCGACGGCGACGGACGCGCACAACCGCCGCGTCAACTTGTGAGCGCCGCAGCCTGGTTTACGCTGATCCACGACGCCGACGGGACAGTGCTGCTGTTCTGGATCGACGGTGTGCGCGTTCGGCTGATGCACCTCGCGGAGGGTGTGCCACTGGAAACGCGCGATCTGACGAGTACGCCCGCGCTGGACGCGGTGGATCGGCTGCTGGATATGCGCGCGGGCGTGGATCGGACGCATCGTTATCTGTTCTGGAACGTGGAACGCTTCAGCGATGGCATAGTCATGTCGGAAACGTGGTGGACAACAGGCGCGCGCGCGGGCGATTGGACGACACCCGCGCGCTTGAGCGTGACGCTCAACGGGGAATCAATCGCCGCGCGCCGCGTCGCGCCCGTTGCATCGTCGCTGATCACCGATACGCTCGCCGTTGTGATGGACACGAACGCAGGACTCGTCACGGGGACATTCCGCGCGGGGATGCCACTTGATGTACGCCCGCTGAACGCCACCCCAACGCTGATCGGCGCGCTGAATGCGTTGTACAGCGACGATGCGCTGTTCGTCGCGTGGGCGGATGCCATCAATACGACGGTGGCGCGCCTGACGCTGGTGCGCACGGATGATCCCTAACGAGTAGTGTGTCAAGAAAACGCCTAAAGCAACCTCACCCCAACCTCTCTCCGGTACAGAGAAAGGGTCGGTGGGTAAGGTCTATAGCTTGATTTACTTTCTTGACGGAGGACTACACCTCACGGAATGCCACGCGATACGAACGCGCCGCCCGTTCGCCTGTGTCGCTCGTGCAAGCGACGGCGGAGAGCGCCTGTGACAGTGGTTCGGCGCGTCCGGGCAAATCGAGCGTGTATTCGATGCCCGTTTCCATCTCGAAATCGGCGTAGCCCGCGCCACGCTCCGGCTTCAGCCCGGTCACAAACCGACTTTCGCCACCCGCCCAGCGGACGCGCACAAGTTGACCCGGTAGTTGGGACGCGCCGTTGGCAGCATAGATGTAGACTTCGATCAGGGCGCTCTGCGTCGGATCGCAAAAGGTGCTGATCGTCGCCAACGTGAATTCGGACTGCGTTTCGACTGTCGGAATCGTCAGCGATGCGCCGGTTGGCGTCGTCACCCGTGACAGCGGCGTCGCCGTGCCGTCGATCTGCGGCGTGGGCGTTTTGCTGGCGGGCGGCGTGAGCGTCGGCGTCCCGGCATCGACCACCACTGCGCCGCGCGTGCGTTCCGGTTGCAGCGCGCCAATGGTCACGATCTGATCAGCACAGCCCGCGCGCGCCTGTAACTGATAGAAGTGCATCATCGCCCGCACCGCGTACAAGCCGCCCGTCGTGGCGATGTAGTCGCTATCCGCCAAGACACACGCCGACTCCGCCACCGCCTGAATCGGGTCGCCGGGCAACCGCAGCGCCAACAAACGATCCACCGCGAGATTCAGATCGCCGTCGTCGGCGTATGCCAGCGCAATTGCCGCCATATAGCGATCCTGCGATGCCGCATCCATCTGTTCCGGCGCGATATCAACCTGCGCCGCTGGATTGACATACCAGGCATAGTACAGACCGCCGCCGACGCCCAACAGCAAGCCCAAAATCAGCGCCGTGAACGACACAGGACTGCGCGGACGCATGTATTTGCTTGGGATACCCCGCGCGCGTCCTCGTGGCGCGTCGTTGGGCGGTATGCTCATACCCCACTCCCAATTGGCGCGCTGACGCGGCGGTACGCTTCCATCGCGGGCGTGACGCGCCCAAACGCCTCTGCCAGCGCGACCAGATCGCGGATTGCTTCGAGATTGATGGAATTGGCAATCGCGCGCTCGGTGGCGGCTTGGACGAACACAGGCGCATCGGTCACGCCGATCAGGCGCAACCGTTCCGCGACGGCGATCAAATCACCATCCGCCTGATAGCCGCCCGCGATCATGGCGGCATATTCATCTTGATAGCGCGCAGCCAGCGCCGCCGCGCCCGCTGCATCCGTTTGTGCCGGGAATGCTGACCAACCTAAATACAGCCCGATCCCCGCGCCGATCAACAGCGCGACGATCAGCGATCCGAAAAATCGCCCCATCACCCGATCACATCCAATGCAGCGCCAACATGCGGGGTATCATCAATTTTGTGGAAGGATTAGACAGGGGGCCATGGATAGTTCGGTCCTTGACCCGGCGTCGGATAGCGTTTCTGCTTCAGCAGATGGCGTGACCGACTCAAAAACGATTTGACCTCGTTGGTCGCCAACAGTCCGCACAACGACTGATGAAACACGCTCTCTTGGTTCTCCAACGCCGTGCGCAGCCGCTCCACATCCGCCAGCAGCACATCGGGGACGGGTTGCCCGGCGAAATCCCAAATCACCGTGCGAAGTTTGTGCGCGGAATGGAACGCGATCCCGTGATCGATGCCCCAGATATGTCCCTGACTGTCGAGCAGACAGTGACCCCCCTTGCGATCCGCATTGTTGATTAAATAATCGAATGCGGCGATCCGGCGCAGTTGGTCGTGCATCGCATGATCGAATGAGAAGTAATTCACATTCGGATCGTGATCGACATAAAATTGAATCGACCCCAAGCCGCGCTTGCCCTCGCGCAGCGCCGTCGGCGGGACGATCTGCCAACCGAGAAACTCTGACGTGAGGAATGCGGCGCGCTCACGGTAACAGAGCGTCCCGTCGGGAAAGTCCCATAATGGACGCTCGCCCTTTTGCGGTTTGTAGACGGCGGTCAGCGTGATGTCGTCGAGACAGACGCCAATCAAAAAGGCATAGTTGGAACTCCAGCGCAGCAAACCGTATTCCTCGATGATGTCGCCTTTTTCCAGCGTCTCCAGCACGCGCGCGGGCGGCAAGTTGACGGGCGACGACTCGTCTTGGGGTTGATCGCTCATGATTCGTTCACGTCCAGTAATACACTATCCGTCCGTTGAGCTTCGGATCGGGGCGTCCCGATTGGACAATTTGCAGCGCGTGGGCGCTGAGTGCTGCCATCTGCGACCGGCTGCACCACATGCGCACAATGCCGGGTTCAACCGCTTCGCGGCTTTCGTCCTCGTCCACCACGACCAATTCTTGCGCCACCAACACGACCAAATTGCGGTCTTCGTCGTAGCCCAAGCCCATCTGCGCCACCCGAAACAGCGGCTCGATAGGTTCGCGCAAATCCATGTTCAGGCGGCTGAAATCGAAGGTCGTGCGTCCTTCGGGCTGCGCATACCGCTTATCGAGATCATCGAGCAGTTCGCGGATTGCATCGCCCAACGCCGACGCCTGTTCCTTCTCAATGGTGAGCGCAACGATTTCATCGTCCCTGCCCGCTTGCAGATGAAACATGCGCTGCCCTTTGGGCCCTATGGTGCCAATGGTGATGAAATCGATGGGGTTGAGTTCTAGTTCAATATTCGCCATGGGTTATCTTCGCTTAGCGTGCAACCGTCGAGGCGGTGTCGCGGGCGGCTTTCCGCTCACGCTCCATCTGCTGGATGTGCGCGGTATCATTCATCGAAACGACATAGGGACGTCCGTAGCCCAATTGCAGAATGCTGATCGAGGCGGGCGCGATCACAATGCGCTGAAAATTATCCAAATGCGTCCCCAAATAGTGTGCCATGACCATCTTGATCAAGTCCGCGTGGCTAACGACCACCACCAATTCGCGCGGGTGCTGTGCCGCCAATGCCTCAATCGCATCGACGGCGCGATTTTGCACGCCGCGCATCGTTTCGCCGTTCGGGAAGTAAGCGCGCGAAGGATACTCTTGGACGACGTGCCACATCTTGCGCGTTTGCAACGCAGCGATGGACTTGCCCTCCCAGTCACCATAACGCACTTCGCCCACGTCTGCATGTTGGATAATCGACAACTGCGGGTGATGCTGTTGAATCGCCGCTGCCGTTTCCATCGTGCGGTCGAGGGGGCTGGCATACAGCCATTGAATCGGCGTATCCACGAGGCGCGTCCCCAACGCTTCTGCCTGCGCCTTGCCCTCATCGTTCAGGTGGACGCCCGGCGTCCAACCCGCTAGTTTCCCGGTCTTGACAAAATCGTTCACCGCGTGGCGGATGAGCAGCAGTTGCGTCATTCGGTTTCCGTTATTGTACCGCTGTATCAGGCGCGCGATGATGTCATTGACACCGTGCGTCCATGCAGCCCTTAACTTTTGCATCATAACACATTCTACTAGACCGTGCATCCGATTCGGCTGAGATTTCGTGAGGTCTGCGCCAGCGTGAACAGCCATTTGCGATCTACCCGCCTCACCCCTGCCATTGTAGACGCGATCTCGCCGCTCTACTCCGTAGATCGGCGTCGGGAAGCTCGCTGAAGCCCGCGTTCTCAATGGTCGCTGCGGGGCGGCACGGCTGACCAGTGGGTGAACGGATGTGTCGTTACGAACGAGTCTGCGCTATAATCATGTTAATTCGACTCGCTAGGATTTGCAGGATGGATGTTGGCATCATATCGGATATTCATGGCGACATCGCCGCATTAGAGAACGCGCTCGACCGATTGGAACGATTTCATCACGTCAAACACATCCTGTGTGCCGGCGATTTGGTGGGGCGAGGTCCCCACCCAGACAGCGTTGTCCAACACGTCCGTGACCGCCGCATCCCGACTGTGCGCGGGAATCATGACGAATGGAGCTACGCCCTGTCGCCCGACAATAAGTCGTTCCTACGAACGCTGCCGCTCGAATGGCGCGGTCAATATGAAGGCACCCGAATTTTCATGTGTCACGGGAAGCCGGGTAATAATCTTTGGGGCTTGTACCGCGATCACGTTTCCAGCACGCTGTTGAGCATGATGCTGGCGTCGCTCAACGCCGATGTGCTGATCACGGGGCATACGCATGTCCCGATGTTCATGCGCGTCGATCAGGGCTGTGTGATCAATCCCGGCTCGCTCTATACGTTCCAAAATGTGCGTTCCACGTCGCATACCTACGGTGTGCTGCGTCTCCCACAGATGGCGTTCGAGCTGTTCGATTTAAGCGTTCAGCCGGGCGAACCGATACGCTTGCAAGCGTCTTAAGCCAAGGACTGAGTTCACGAAAGGACTGAGCAAGGACAGAATCAGGTTTTTGCTTTTAACTCAGTCCCTTCCACTCAGTCCTGTTTTTACTCCATCCTCTGCTTTTCGCCAGCGCGCGATCAGCGCATTCGTGGACACCAGCACGATATCGGGCAGCGCGTCCTCCGCGAACCAGCCCGCATCCTCAGCATCGTCGTCCGCGCGCACACCGCCGCCGATGGGATGCGCGGTGTACGCAATCACAATATCCGCCAAGCCGCCCACATCAGGGCGATGGAACAATTCGATCAAGCTATCAATCGCCACGGCGACGCCCGTTTCCTCCAGCGTCTCGCGGATCGCCGCGTCGCGCGGATGCTCGTCGTACTCTACGAAGCCCGCCGGAAGCGCCCAACGCCCTTTGCCCGGCTCGTTGGCGCGCTTGATCAGCAAGATTTCGCGCCCTGCGCCGTTTTCGCGCGTCACGAACGCCACCACTGCGACTTTCGGCTCGAAGTAGACGGTATGATCGCACGACGGACAAACCGGGCGCGCGCGTCCGTGACGGTCACGCATTTCGAGTGCCGTCCCACATGCTGGACAAAACGTCGCGCTGCGTTCGGTCATGAAGTCTCCGTTTAGCGTGTCAGGCGGCGCACGATGAGTGTAATTAACGCCACACCGCCGAGCAAGCCGCCAACGACGAGCAAGTTGAGCGCGGAACGATCACCAGCGCGCAGCGTTTCGTCGTCCACGTCTCGCCGCGCCATATCGTCGGTCGCTTCGGCAGGCGCGGATGGCAGCGCGGTCGCTGAAGAGACAGCGGTCGCGGCAGCCATGCGCGCGGCAGTCGGCGGCGCGGTCGAAGTGGACACGGCGAATAATCCCGTTTGCGCTTCGTCTCCCCCCGCCAATCCCGCCGACGCGATGTTGCCCGCGGCGGCATCGCTGGGCGCGGACTCGAACATCATATCGGGCTGCGCCAGCGATGGTAGGGCTGCCGCCGCACCGCTCAAGATGGCGGGATCGGGTGGCGCATTCGTTGCAAACGCCATCGTTGTCGCAGGAACACTCATGGCGACTGCGGCATCCCCTTCAGGACTGGAAGGACGCGTGATCTGCGTTGCGGCGGGCTGTGGTGCGGCGAACTGCGCGATTTGCGTGGACGCGCCCGCTTGCGCGACGCTTGATGCGGCTGCATTCGCCGCTAGGTCGGAGGCGATGGTCGGATCCGCTTCAACAGTTTTGGCACTCTGATCGAGCGCATCGGTCACAGCGGACGCTTCGCCTTCTGCGATTTCAACTGTCGCCGTCGCCAACAGCGCGACCGCGTTCGGCGCATCGATGCGTCCTGACGGCGCGACCGTCAACAGCACGCCCGCCACGATTAGCACCACCGCCGCCGCCGCGCTGATCGATGTGACCGCTGGACTCGACGCGAAAGTGATGAGCGCCGGACGGGGGCGCGCCTGCGCAGGCGTCAGCGCGAAATCGCGCGGCGCCTTCAGCGTCGGCAGCGCGCGCAAAAGCTGCCGCATCATGCGCAGATCGTCTAGCGCGGCGCGCAAGCCCAGCTCGGACGCGAGGCGGCGTTCCAGCGCGGCGCGCTCGGCGGCGGACAGCGCATTATCGAGATAGGCGGACAGTTGATCGAAATCACGGTCGTTGATGGGCATTTGGGGTTCGGGTAACATTACGACACTATCGATTCAGACGAAATTCAGCGGGCAAAAGTTCCCCGAAACCGGACAAACAATCGCGGACGGATGCGCGCGCGCGACTGAGCCGCGATTTGACCGTCCCCAACGCCACCCCAACGGCGTCCGCGATGCCCTGATAATCGACGCCCTCCAAGTCGCTCATGACCAGCACGACGCGCTGATCTGGCTGCAACGCGCTGATGCAGCCCTGAATCGCGCGTTGAAGTTCGCGCGAGAGCGCGATTTGTTCAGGCGAGTCGCCGGGATCAGGCAAGTCAGGCGTGGCGGAAGCGCCGTCAGCGTCGTCGTCGAATGCCAACGACTCGACGGATACAGCGGGGCGGCGCTTGCGGCGGCGCAGTTCGTCGTAGCAGCGATTCGCAGCGATGCGCAGCAGCCACGCGCGGAATGCGCCCTCACCCCCACCAAGCGCAGCCTCATCCCCATGCCCCCCAGTGCGTAGAGAGGGGGGAGATGTGCCGCGAAACGTCTTGATCTGCCGATAGGCGGTGATGAACGCCTCTTGCGCGGCATCGGACGCGGCGTGCGCGTCGTCCATGATGCGATATGCCAGCGTATAGACAGCATCCTGATAGCGCCGCACGAGCGCATTGAACGCATCGAGATCGCCGCGTTGGGCGCGCCGGATCAGCGCGATATCGTCGTTCGGAAAATCAGCCATTGACAACCAGTGGTGGAAAAGCTAAATTATACAGCATCAAAGCAAAATAAAATCTGTTTCGTAACTCTTAGCCGGCGTGGCGGAACTGGCAGACGCAATTGACTCAAAATCAATCGTCCTTACGGACTTGTGGGTTCGACTCCCACCGCCGGCACTACTAAGACCAGATAGAGTAAATAATCTATCTGGTTTTTGATTCGAGTACGTAAGTGAATAATACATCTCGTTATCATCAGTGTGTGCGTAGGAGCATCGCATCGTGACCAGAAGCTATGACGCTGCCGCGACTCGCGCGCCAAATCTACAATCCTTAACAATTCAATCGAACTAACATAACATCCCTTCTACACAATTAAACTCAGCAATCGAATTTTGTTTGGAGGATAAGTTCTATGCGTAAACTCCGTTTGGTCGGCGCGCTGGCAACGGCGGCGCTGGCATTTGGGCTGGTCGCGGGCGTCTCGGCACAAGACGATACGTTCCGCTTGACGATTTTGCATACCAACGACACGCACTCACACCACGAGCCGCAAAGCAATGGCAACGGCGGTGTCGCGCGCCAAGCCACCGTGCAGCAGCAGATCATCGCGGAAGGCGGCAACGTCATTCTGCTCGATGGCGGCGACCGCTTCACGGGGACGCTGTATCATCAACAGTATCGCGGCGCGGATCAGATTCAGATCATGAACGCGCTCGGCTACGACGCCATGACGCTCGGCAATCACGAATTTGATGATGGCGACGAAACGCTGGCGGCGTTCGTGGATGGAGTCGAGTTCCCCGTTACGACGGCGAATGTCGATTTCAGCGCCTCCCCCGTCTTGGCAGACAAAGTGCTGCCCTACGCGATTGTCGATATCAACGGACAGCAAATCGGCATCATCGGCTTGGTCACACCAGAGACGCCCATTCTGTCGTCGCCCGGTCCCGAACTGGTCTTCAACGATGATCTGATCGGCGTCACGCAAGCAGCAGTCGATGAACTGACGGAACAAGGCGTCAATAAGATCATCCTCGTCACGCACATCGGTCTCGCTGCCGATGAAATGGTGGCGGCGGGCGTGACTGGCGTCGATGTGATTGTCGGCGGTCACAGCCATTCGCTGTTGAGCAATGCCTACGTCGCGTCGGTTGGGACGTACCCGGTCGTGGTCGAAAACGCGAACGGCGAATCGATTTACATCGTGCAAGCGGGCGAAAAAGATCAGTATCTCGGACGCTTGGATGTCACCTTCGATGCAGCCGGCGTGGTCACGGCGGCGGCGGGCGACACCATCCTGCTCTCGCGCTTCATCACCCCTGATCCGGCGCTGGCGGCGATTGTCGAAGAATTGTCGGGTCCCATCGAAGAACTGCGCAACACCGCGATTGGCGCGGATACGCCAGAACTGCTGGTCGGGGATCGCACGGTCTGCCGCGTCGAAGAGTGCATCTTGGGCAATCTGATCACCGACGCGCTGATCGCCGAAACGGGCGCGGACATCGCCATCACCAACGGCGGCGGCATCCGTGCCGACATCGACGCGGGCGAAATCACGTTGGGCGACGTGCTGACCGTGCTGCCGTTCGGCAACACGACGGCGACGTTCACCCTGACGGGCGCGGACGTGATCGCGGCGCTGGAAAATGGCGTCTCGCGCGTCGTGGTCGAGAACGGTGAAGTCGTGCGCGGCGGCGCGAACGGGCGCTTCCCACAGGTCGCTGGCATCCGCTTCACATGGGACGCGACGCAAGAAGCGGGCAGCCGGATCGTCAGCGTCGAAGTGCGCGCCGAAGACGGTACGTTCAGCGCCATTGATCCTGCCGGCAGCTATCTGGTCGCCAGCAACGATTTCATGCTCAACGGCGGCGACGGCTACAGCGTGTTCACGGAAAACGGCACGGATGCGTATGCTTTCGGCAAGACGGTGGATCAGGTTCTCGCAGAATACTTGGCGGCGCTGGTGATCGTCGAGCCGACGCTCGACGGACGCATCACGCTCGTAAACGCGACCCTGCCAGCAATGCAGTAAAAGATAGGACTGCGTGCTGAGGACAGGATACTGGGAAAGAACGTCCAAGCGTGTACGGGCGTGCTGCACCTTGTCGCCACGTACAAGCAGCGCGTAGGGGTGCGCCGCTGGCACGCCCGCCACGACGCCCCTAAGTAACGTGAGTTTTGGATAGCTTCACCTCACCCCCCAACCCCCTCTCCATTGCATGGAGAGGGGGCTTTCAAACCCGTTGTGACCTGTCCTGCTCCCCCTCTCCACAGCGTGGGTATTTATTCACCTATCCATGGGATTAAGCTCAAAATCCACAAATTTGAACCCAAGAAACACATAATGAACCCAATAGGACTGGGGCAAAATGCGGTCTGCACGGGTAGGTGAATAAATACCAGCGTGGAGGGGGCTGGGGGGTGAGGTTGCTTTAAGAACTTTCTTCACGCACGTAGCTCGAATTTCCGTAAAAACAGCGATCTCAACCTTTGGGATCGCTGTTTTTATGTTTCGCGCGCGCACTTTGCGCTAGAATAAAAGCAGCACGCGGACTATCCAACCCAATCATCAGGAGCGCGAAACGTGGCAGGCGATCAAGCACGGGAAATGAGAGCGAAGGGGATCGCGGCGGCGAAAGCGGGCAGCAAGGACGAAGCGCGCCAGCTTTTGCAGCAGTCCGTCCGCTTGGAGCCGCGCAATGAAGCCGCGTGGCTGTGGCTTGCCAGTGTGGCGCGTGACAGTGCCGAACGGCGCTTCTGTCTCGAACAAGTTATTTCGATCAATCCGGGCAACGCGACGGCACAGCAGGCACTTGATGCGCTGACGACGGGCGCAATATCGCCCACACCCATGCCGCCAAGCTCGACATCCCGCGCGGACGCATCCGCGCCGAGCATCCGCTCGTTGTCAGGCATATCGCCCATCAAGCCATTGACGCCCACCACGCCAGCCTCAAGTTCGCCATTCACCAACCCGCCCTCGTCACCGCGTCCGCTTACACCGACACCAAGTACAGCCACGTTCAGCGCGCCCGTTGACGCCGAGTCGTCGTCGGTGCGCTTGAAGCGACTGCCCGGCGCTCCCGCCTACACACCAACGCGCCGCCTGTCTGAACAAGAAATTATGGCGCAACCGGCGGGCATCCCGCAGCCGCCACCAGAGCGGATCACAGACGCGCACAAGCAAATTGACCGCCTAATGTTGGAGCTGAACGAGCCGCTCCCGAATTACACGTGGACGCGCAAACGCGGCGGACGCGCGGGCGAAGGCGATATCATTGTCTATCGCGCCTATGTCACGGCGGGCATCGTCGCACTGCTCGTTATCTTGGGCGTCGTCAGCGTGTTCGTCTACAACACGAATGCTGATGTCCGCCTGATCGTATCAGGTCCGAGCGCCACGCCAACCGTCACGCCGTCGGTCACGCCGACCAATACACCCGGACTCACGCCGACACCCTCCCCGACGCCGCAGCGTTCCCCGACCGTCACGCCGACGCTGCCGTTCGATATCACGCCCGGCGATCCGTATGCGCCGCCACGCGCGACCGCCATCTATCCGCGCATCGAACAGCGCGAAATTGTGCAGGCGTTCAACGCGATCCAAGCCGGACAGCCGGAGAGCGCGCTGCCGACGCTGGCGGCGGAGCGCGAAAACGCGCCCCAATTCGAGCCGAATCCGTATTACTACGAGGCGCTGGCATATCTCGCGTTAGACGACGCGGATTCCGCGCTTGACACGCTCCAAGAAGCTGAGGGACGCCTCGAAGAACGTCCGAACGAAGAACTACGCTTCCGCCCGTTGATCGAACTCGGCTTCGCGCAAGCGTATTGGAAACAAGCCAGCGACGCGGACGCGGCGGGCAATACAGCAGCGGCGCGCGATCTGTTGGCGCTCGTGCGCGAATATGCCACTGCCGCGCGCGAAGGCGATGAGCGGCTCGAAGAACCGTACATTTTGTTGGCGAACGCCGATATCATCGAGCGCGACTTCGATAGCGCCGTGTCGATCATCGATGAAGGGTTAGCCGTGACGACGCTGCGCCAAAATACGCGCCTGATCATGACGAAGGCAGAGGCGTATTATCAGCAGCGCGAATTCGGATTGGCGACCTATCAAGCGTTCTTGGCACGCACCATCGACCCCGCCACCGAACCCGCGTATCGGCTGCAAATCCAGATTGCGCTGGATCAAAATCGTCCCGGACAAGCCGTGTTGTACGCGCAAGATTATTTGTACTACTATCCCGGCAGCACCCTCGCGTGGCAGCTTTTGGGCGACGCCCATGCGCGCGAAGGCAGCATCGATCTGGCGCTGCAAACCTATACACAGGGCTTGGCGGGCGAGACCGACGATCCTGCCAGTATCAATATGCTGGTCGGGCGCGGACGGCTGTACACCGAACGCGGGCGCTACGATCTGGCGCGCGAAGATTTCACGCGCGCGCTGACCCTCAGCGACGATGATCCGACCATTCAGGCGCTGCGCATGGAGGCGGCTTACCGCGACGGGCGCTATCAGATCGCGCTGGAGGACGTATTGGCGCTGCGAGGGAGTGGCGTTGTACCCGATGCACAGTTGGATTTGCTGCGTGGGCGGGCGCTCATCGACAACGCCAGCAGCAACACCGAGTACAACCAAGCCATCGGCATCCTGACCGCGCTCGACCGCACCGCGCTGGACGCCGCCAGTCTCGCGGCGCTCAACGAGTACACCGCGCGCGGGCAATACGCGCTGCGCAACTATACAGCGGCGCAAACCGCCATCGATGCGGCGCTAACGAACGGCGAAACAGGTTTCCGACGCTTCTTGCGCGGACAAATTCTCGAAGCATTGGGCGACCGCGCCGATGCGCGCCGCGAATACGAATGGGTGGTGTCATGGTCGCAGATTGTGCCGTTCGCGTTCGCAGACGAGGCGCGCGAACGCTTGGACGCGCTTGGATGATGCGCAAACGGGCTAGTCGGCGGAACATGTGATGAACGACGCGATTTCGATTGCAAAAGCACGTTTCTTCGACTTGGCATTGGGCATTCAATGTCTTGCCAATTTCCACGGCTATTTTGTTGCCGTCAATCGCCCCTTTATGCTCCTGCTCGGTTATGACGAAGGGACGCTCCTGCGCACGCCGTGGATGGAATTTGTCCATCCTGATGATCGTGGCGTTACGCACGCCGCTGTTCAACAGATGTTCAATCTGAAATCGTTAGCCAATTTCGAGAATCGTTACCGATGCAGCGACGGCAGCTACAAATGGCTGCGCTGGTCAGGCTATAGCGGGGACGATAACTTGAATTATGCCAGCGCCGTTGATATCACCGCGCAAAAGCTGCTCCGCGATGAATTGACGCGCACCGAACAGGACTTGCGCGAACGCGAAAGTTGGTATCGCAGCCTTGTTGAAAGTCAACTGGATATGGTGTGCCGCCATCTGCCGGATACAACGCTGACGTTTGTCAATGATGCGTACTGTCGCTATTGGAACAAATCGCGCGCGGACTTGATTGGACAGACTTTTTTGCGTTTTGTCGATGAGACCGAAGCCGACAAAGTTCGCATCAACATTGTCCAAATCATGACCAATCCACAGCCGCTGGTGTCTGAAGTTCAAGCGCGGGATGCGGATGGAGGTGTAATTTGGGTGCAGTGGCTCAGTCACAGCATCACCGACGAGAACGGGCAAGTCGTCATGATTCAAGCCGTCGGGCGCGACATCACGCAGCTCAAACAACTTGAATCGGAGGGACTGCGCGCCCGAACGCTGGAGATTGAACTCGACAAACAGCGCGAAATCAGCCACCTGCGTGAAGGCTTTATGTCGCTGATGACGCACGAAGTTCGCACGCCGCTGTCCATTATACTCTTGTTGGTGGACAGCCTTCAACAGTATTATGACCGCTATTCACGCGAAAATATCATGGACAAGTTGGATACGGTCGCCACGCAAGTTCATCGAATGGTTGACTTGATGGACGGCGTACTGACGCTCAGCCGCATGGATGCAACCAACGTAAAAATGCACCCCGTTAGCCTCGATCTCGTGGCGTTTTGTCGCACGATCATCAACGAGCTGCGACTGACCGACATGAAGCGTCATCCGTTCACGTTTCAGACGGATTCAACGCGCCTTGATGCCACAATCGACCGTCGGATGCTGGAATATATCATCATCAATCTGATTACCAACGCGATAAAATATTCGTTATCGACCACGTGTATTGACATCACTTTGTTTCGAGAAGGCGCGATGTTCGTGTTTGTCTGTAACGATCAAGGGATCGGCATTCCCCCAAATGAACTGCCGTACATCTTCGACCCATTTCATCGCGCGGTGAACGTCGGCGTCATCGAAGGTACAGGCTTGGGACTGGCGATTGTCAAGCAGAGTGTCGAGCGGCTCGGTGGAACGATTCAGATACAGAGTCAAGTCGGCGCGGGGACGCGCTTCACCGTCCAGCTCCCCATTCACTGGGAAAATAGCGTAGTAAAAATAAACGTTTGAACCGCCCTTATTCGAAGCGTGTCCCTAACGCGGCGGGCGGATCAGAACGCAAAATATTGCGCGTCCAACGCTGCACGGGACGCGGGAGCGCGCGCAGCAGCCGTTCCACTGCCCCACTGCTGACCAACAACAGCGTCACGATCATCAACAGCCACGGTAAGCCGTTGAGCAGCACTAACGGGATCGGGATATCGCTCCGCTGAATCGCAGATGCCAGCGCGCGCAGCCCAGCGAACAAGTACGCGCCGAATGCGACGCGGATCGGATGCCAGCCGCCGAAGATCACGATTGCCAGCGCGATCCAACCGTCGCCGCGCATCGCTGGCGGCGTTGACCAACCCGGCTTGATGCCCAACGAATACGCCGCGCCCGCCAAACCAACCAACGCGCCGCCGATCAGCACGTACAGATAGCGCGTTCGGTTCACGTTCGTGCCGCGCGCAAATGCCGCCGTCGGACGCTCCCCGACAGCGCGCAGCGACAAGCCCGCCCGCGTATAAAACAGGATATACCACGTCGCAAAAATGAGGATGTAGCTCAAATAGGCGGGCGCTTGATGATTGAACAAGATTTCGCCCACCGCCGGGATATCGTGCAAAATCGGCACACGAACGAACGGAAATTGTACGCCGGGCGTGCGGGTGTATTCTTGCCCCAAGAATTGTGCCAAGTCCGCGCACAACAGCGTCAGTACGAAGCCGATAGCGACTTGATCCTGCTTCAATTCGATGTCCGCCACCGCGATGATCAGCGCCACCAGCGCGCCCACCAACATCGCTGCCAGCACACCGGCGATCACGCTGCCCGTCGCCAATCCCACGACGAACGCCACCATCGCCGCGAGGATGATCGAGCCGTCGAGCGAGAGATTGACGACGCCCACCCGCTCGGTGATCGTCTCGCCAATGCCCGCGATCACCAACGGCGTGGCGTTGGCGACGAGGCTGTTAAAAATATTGATCAGTTCGTCGCTCAAGTGCCATCTCCCTTACTGCGCATCATCTCAACCGTCGTGGACGGCGTAACCGTTGGCGTTGGCGCGTCCGACGCAGCGCGGCGATCCTGCCAGCGCGTCCGCAGTCCGTTGGACAGCATGACGAACAGCACGACGATCCCTTGCAGCACGCCCGCCAACGATTGATCCAACCGGAGCGCGACTTTTACGCGCGTGCTGCCGCCCAAAATCACGGCGAACGCGAACGCGATCAGCGGCGTCCATACCGCGCGTATCCCGACCAACAGCACCACCAACAGCGCGAGAAAGCCGATCCCGCCAGAGATCAGCGGACGCAAACTGGTGTAGGTGAACAGCGCCCGATACGCCCCCGCCGCCCCTGCGACTGCGCCGCAAACCATGAACGCCGTCAAATAGCTGCGCGTCGTCGGCACACCGAGCAGCAGCGCCGAGCGCGCGTTCTTCCCCGTCGCTTTCAACTGCAAGCCCCAGCGTGTGCCGCTGAGTGCCAGCGAGAGGACAACGACCGCGATCAATGCCACACCCAAGCCGACGCCGCTCACCGGGAAATCGGCGGACAGCGGCGGCAGAATCGCGCCATCGGGGAACGGCGCGGTGGCTTGCGCGCTGCCATCGGACGGCGCCCACGGACCTGAAATCAAGTAAATCGTCGCCACATTGGCGAGCGCGTTGAGCGCCACGCCGCCGAAAATCTCATGCACGCCGAGCCGCGTCTTGAGAACGCCAACCAGCCCCGCCCACAGCACGCCGCCGAGCATCGCCAGCGCGATCTCCAACGGGATCAACAGCGGTGACGGCAGCGCGACGAACTGCGCCGCCCAACTGGCAAAGACCGCGCCCATCATCATCTGCCCTTCGACGCCAATGTTCCACAAGCCCGCGCGGAATGTCACCACCAAGCCGATGCTGCACAGCGCCAGCGGTATCCAGAAGTTGACCACGCCCGCGAACGCAGTCCCGTTGCGAAACGCGCCCTCCATCAGCTTGTCGAACACCTCGCGCGGGTCGCTGCCGACGGCAATCACCAACAGCGCCGTCAATCCGAGCGACGCCGCGATGGGCAAGAGGATGAAGGCGAACGCGGTTAGCCGTTCCGCCAGACTTTTATCGTTCATGGGGACACACCTGAAAAATCGCCGCCGATCAAACGCCCAAGCAGATTGACTCGCTGCCCGGAATCGTAGCGCGCGAAATCGGGAACGTCGATCATGCGTCCGGCGAAGGCGACGATGATCCGGTCGCTGTAGGTCACAATTTCATCCAAATCCGGCGACGTGAACAAGATCGCCGCCCCCGTTGCGCGCCGTGCGAGCAGTTGCGACCAAATCCAACGCGCCGAGTCGACATCCAAGCCGCGCGTCGGCTGTTCGAGCGCCAAGACGCGCGGGGCTGCGGGCAGCAGCGCCATCAGCACACGCTGTTGATTGCCGCCGGACAGCGTTTCGATACGGCTGTCCGGGCGTCCGCGCACTTGGTAGCGCGCGATCTGGCGTTCGGTCAGGTCGCGCGCGCTGTTCCAGTCGATCAACGGATGCCGATCCGACGTGAGCGCAATGTGTTCGGTCAGCGTCAGCCCGCCGATCAAGCCTTCTTCGAGGCGCCCCGCCGCGCCGAACGCCACGCCCGCACCCATGAACGCGCGATAGGGCTGTCCGGTTATGTCCTCGCCGCCCATCATGATGCGCCCCGCTGTGGGTTTGAGCAAGCCCGCGACAGCGCGCAACACCAATTCTTGTCCGCTGTACTCCAAGCCCGCCAAACCGACCACTTCGCCCGCGCGCAGTTGCAGCGTGAAATCGCTGACAGTGACGCGCGCGCCGCGCAAGGTGACGTGATCTAATGCCGCGACCACCGCGCCCGGCTCGATGGACGCGCGCGGCGGCGGCGTGAGGTCTGCCCCGAACATCATGCGCACGAGATCGCGCACATCAACTGGCATCGCCGCGCGCCCGACGAGCTGCCCCGCGCGCAAAACGACCGCTTCATTGCAGAGCGCGATCACATCTTCGAGTTTGTGCGAGACGAGCAGGACGCTCATGCCATCTTCAACTGCCAACTGCTGCAAAGCACGGAATAAGATCGCTTTTTGCTCGGCAGAAATGCCCGTCGTCGGCTCATCGAGGATCAGCATCTTGACGCCCAACGCCAACAAACGCGCGATCTCTAACTGTTGGCGCTGTCCAATGCTCAACGACGATACAGGCGCATCGGGATCGATATCGAAGCCGAAACGCGCACATTGTTCGCGCAGCCGTATCCGCGCCGCGCGCCGATTCAAGCGCCAACCCGCGCCGTTGTGCGCGCCATAGGTGAAGTTTTCCACGACGGTGAACGCGCCTACATCCAACGGGTCTTGCTGCAACATGCCGATTCCGGCGGCGAGTGCGCCTTGGGGATTGTGATACGCAGCGGGGACGCCGTTGAGCAAGATTGTGCCGTCGTCAGCGGGTTGGAAGCCGGACAAAATCTTCATCAATGTCGATTTTCCTGCGCCGTTTTCGCCCAACACGCCAACAATCTGTCCGCCGCGAAAGGTCGCGCTGATATCGTTGTTGGCGTGTACCGCGCCGAAGCGCTTGTGGATGTGCTGGAGTTGGATATCCATAACGAGAGTGCTGAGTACAAAGTGCTGAGTGCTGAGTAAAAACAACCACCAAGCGGATGCGCTACCTCAGTAGTGCGTGCCGCTTGGTGGTGATAATGGGTGACGGGACGCCCCGTAGAACGTCCCGCTCCATTGCGTAACTGAGTTTTTAACTCAGTCCTCAGCCCTCAGCACTCAGCACTCTTTTAGCTGCTTGCGCCGATCATGCCGCTGAGTAACTGCGGCAGATACCATACATCGAGCGGATCGACGGGCTGTCCTTCGGGCGCGAGTTCCGTCCCGTCTTGCAGCGAGAGGGGTCCCTGCCACAGCGCGAAGCTGTTCGGCGTCATCGGGTTGGTGGCATACGCTGCCAGTTCCGCGATGAAGGCATCCAACGCTTCGGCATTGTCGCCCAACGCTTCGCCCGAAATGAAGCCAATCGGTGAGGTATCGACGTTGTTCAAATCCGTCCAATCGGGCGCTTGCCACTCCCACGACTGTTCCCATGTCCCATCCGCGACCGCCTGCACCAAGCGCAGATAGTCGGGTCCCCAGTTGAAGTACGGGACGCCCAAGCAAACCGTCGGCGCTTCTTCGCACGCCCCGACATAATCGTATGGCACGGCGAACACCGCTTCGCCCTGTCCGCCGCGCTGTCCCGCCACGACGATCACTTCGGTCGTGTCGATGCCGCTGATGACCACATCCGCGCCATTATCGTAGAACGAATTGGTTTCTTCGGTCGGATCGAGCGTGACGCCAGGAATGTTGAACCAGAAGCCGATCCAAGTGACAGTAAATGTCAGATCGTCAGGGTTGCCGCCCGCGTTTTCGTAGCAGTAGCGCGCGCCCAGATACGCTGATGATGCCAAGCGGCGCGTCTCGCCATTGATTAGGGGGCCCAAGTAGCCAATGTTCCCCGTTTCCGTCGCCAAGCCCGCCGCGCAGCCCGCGATCAGCTTGCCCCACTCCATCTGCGCCATCAGGTTGCCGACATTCTCTGGCGCTTCGCCCGTCAGCGCGTTGTCGCCAGAAATGTTGATGAACACGACTTCGGGGAAGGCGGCGGCGACTTCATCGTTAAATTCCTCGAATTCGTCGGACGCCGTGAAAATCACCTGCGCACCCAGATCGATGAAATCGGTAGCGACTTGCATCAAACTCGTTTCGGGCGAATCCGCCGAGTTCAGGCTCTCGAAAACTTCCATCCGCGCGCCGGGCAGATTTTCTTCGACATACAGCCCGGCTTCATAATGCGCCTGACTCCAGCCGCGATCATTCTCTGGTCCGACCAGTACCACGCCGAACACGATTTCATCTTGCGCCAGCGTCGGCACGACGAACGCGCCGATCAACAGAACTGCCATGCACATGACCATCAATTTGCGTGCCATACTCACCTCGTTTTAACTTGTTGTTTATTGCAGCACAACGCATAACATTGTAACAAATATCGGCGGCGCGCAACATGGAGTCTCGACAACTTACGGGGCAGTCGCATTGTCAGAAACGTACAGCGCGCCCATCGAAATCCGCTGCACTTCCGAAAGTGTAACAGTTTGGTTGGTGTGCAGTGAAGGATTGACCCTTTTTGCGCCTTTACAGCAATTATATGGTAATCTTAAGCGTGTGAGCGTAGGCGAATTCACCGAGAGAAAATTGGAATGGCGCAACTTGGGCTGAAAGAGTACGTCGCCAAATTGGATCAATTGCTATCGTCAGAGTCTCCCGACGAAGCAATCCAACATAGCCGCCACATTTTGAAATATTTTCCGAAGAATGTCGCTGTCTGGCGTTCTCTTGGACGCGCACTGGTACAAACGGCGCGCTGGGAAGAAGCCGAAAGCGCGATTCGCCGCGTCTTGACCGTGCTGCCCGATGATTACGTCGCGCATCTCGGCTTGAGCGAGGCGTACACGTTGATGAATCGCGGCGACGAGGCGATCTCGCATCTAGAACGCGCCTTCGAGCAGAACCCCAACAGCCGTGAGCTGATCGATGGTCTGCGCGGGCTGTACCGCCGTTTCCGGCGCGCGGATCGGGTGAAGATTCAACTGACCGCTGCCGCGATTGCGCGCCAACACCGCCGCAACAACGCGCCCGGACAAGCGATTGATGTGCTGCGCGGCGCATTAGCGCGCACGCCTGACCGCCTCGATCTGCGGCTGCTGCTCGCAGAGACGCTGTGGGACAATGGCGCCCGTATGGACGCTGCCGAAATCGCTGTTGGTGTCCTCAAGACGCTGCCCGACTGTCTGTCCGCCAATCGCATCATGACGCGGCTCTGGCTCGACGCCGGACGCCCATCGGATGCGACGCGCTTCATCAATCGGCTTGAGGCGGTCGATCCCTACTTGGCATACGAATTGGTACAAGGCGAACCACCGCCTGATGATGCGTTCCGCGTCGATGAGATCGATTATCAAAGCTATGCGGAAGGTGAACTCGTCTCCCGTCGCCCCGATTGGCTGCAAAGCATCGGCGCGAGCGCCCCAACGACCGACACGAGCGCCGAAGCCGATCAACCCGCATGGTTAAGCGAGGCACTGTCGGGCTTACCGACGGATCAACGGACGCAGCGCGCTGCCGAACAGCTCGAAGGCGACTGGATGGCAGATGTGCAACCGGCGCGTACAGGCTTGACGGGCGCACTGAATTTGCCCAAAGAATTTTCTGCCAGCCAAAAAGATGTTACGACGGGCGAACTTGATGCCCTGTTCGGAGACAGCAAACGCGGCTTGACAGGCGCGCTGAATTTGCCCAAAGAATTTTCTGCCAGCGAGCGAAACGTTCCGACGGGCGAACTTGATGCCCTGTTCGGGGACAGCGGCGACGATACGCTGCCCGATTGGATGCTCGATGCCCAGTACAAGCCGACTCCCCCTGCGCCGCCCGCCGACGAAACACCCGACTTGGATGTTTTGTTCGGATCGTTAGACGACGAACCCGGCGCAGCGACGGGGAGCAACGCCGATTTCGCGTTCAACTTCGCGCTTGACGATCAACCCGCGCAACCCTACATGCCCCAACCCACAGCGAGCGACTTCAACTTCGGTTTCGATGATGCGCTCACGCCCAATGACGAACCCGACGCCTCTGGCACGCCCGCCTGGCTCTTGAGCGACGAGGACGAGGACGACGAACCCGCGCTCGGTGTGTTGGGCAGCAGTCCATCGGCGGTCACAGCCGACGACGATATCCCCGACTGGATGCGCAATACGATGGAAGAAGACGACGCCATCGCTGTCGGCGCGCCACCTGCAACCGAACCCGATGAGGCGCTGGACTGGCTGGACGACAGCCTGTTTGAAGACAAGGTGAGCCAGCCTACAGCGACAGAAAAAGCGGACATCGATCCCGATCCGCTGGCGTGGCTACTGGAGGACGAGTCGGAGGACGACCGCCCTTTTGACCCTTACGCCGTGAGCGCAACCGCATCAACAGCGAGTGACTGGATATCGGAGATGGATATGAACGACGAGAAAAAACAACCAGACGCCTCGAATGACGACTCGCTCGACTGGCTTACCAGTCTCGACGAGCAGCCCAATCCGTCTCCGACGCAAAGCCCCGATCTGCCCGATTTGGATGCCCTCACGCCCGATGATGATCTCGCGTGGTTGAGCGACGCGCGCGCCGCTGCTAAGGATGCGGGCGCGGACGAAGATGATTTGGCGTGGCTGTCCGCCGACGATGATGCCGCCTCCCTGAACGACGTAGCAGCATTAGGCGATGCGACCGCCGCCGTTGGGAACGACCTCGAATGGCTGTCCGCCGACGATGACGAATCTGTAGATGAAGTCGTGATTGAAGCCGATATGCCCGATTGGTTGACGCAAATGCAGCCAGAAGGGACGTCGCTCAACGAAATGGCAGCCGCCACACCCATGGCAAATGCGGAAGCCGAACCCGACGATGAACTGTCATGGCTGAGCGAAGTCGAAACCACTGTCGAGTCCACGCAAGGTGGGGTACAGCGTGCAGCGCCGAGTGACGAGCTGTCATGGTTGAGCGAAGTCGAAGCCGCTGTCGAGTCCACGCCGACCGGCGTGCAGGGCGCAATACCGAGCGACGAGCTGACATGGCTCTCTGACGACGATGAGCCAGCCGCCCTCGCGTCCGAAATACCCGATTGGATGGCAGGGCTTGAGCCAGAAACCGCCATCAGTGCCGCTGTGGATATGCCCGCTGCGAACTCGCTCCTCGATGATGATGGCATGGATTGGCTGTCCGAAATCGAGAGTACAACGCCGCTGGACGAACCCGCCGTCGCGCGCCCCTCGACCGTCGATCTCGCTTGGCTGACCCCGCCAGAGGACGAACCCGTCGCGCGCCCCTCGACCGATGATCTCGCTTGGCTGACTACAATCGAGGACGAACCCACCCCCATGGCGCTGCCCACGACGGCTGATCTCTCGTGGATGCCCGACGAGGATACAGAGGAACAGCCCGCGATTGTCGATGCCGATATGCCAGATTGGTTGACGGGTGGCGATGATGTGGGCAAGCTGGACGAACCCGCTGCCGTTGCGCTCGCTTCGACCGACGATCTTGCGTGGATGCCAAGCGAACAAGATACCGAAGTCGAAGCCGCTGTCGAACCGGCTGAAATCCCCTCTTGGATGTCTGAACTCGAACCAGAGACCGCTGCAATGGCGGAGAGCGATGCGCTTGAAACGGATGAGGACGATCTGGCGTGGTTGTCGAATGATGCGCCAGCCAAACCTGCCGCCGTCAGCGCAAAAGAGGGCGAATTCGGTTGGCTGACGGACAGCGACGATGCGCCTGCCGCTGCCTCGACGCCCGAATGGTTGACGGAATTGGAACAACTCAAAGAGCCGTCGGGAGAAGAAACCTTACTCTCGTACAAGCCGATGTTAGAGAAATCTGACAACGACGGCGCAGCGATTGCCAGCGTGAACGATGCCCCCGCTTGGCTCACGGAGATTGAGCCGAGATTGGGCGACAAATCGAGCGAACCGGAAGCCGATGCGCTTGCCACAGGGCAAGATGATTTCGCGTGGTTCGACCGTGATGAGGAGAAATTGCAGCCCGTTGCCAGCGTGGACGATACACCCGATTGGCTGCAAGCCATTCGCGCGGAGGATGAACAAGCCGCCGAAGACGATACCCTCGTCCCCGTCGGGGTGCTGGACAGCGACACCGACGATATCGACGCGCTGATGAGCGAAATTGTGGGCGACTCGCCCGCCGACGACTTCGATACCCTCGTCATGAGTGAGATTGCGGGCGAGCCAGTGGGCGACGACTTCGATACCCTCGTCATGAGTGAGATTGCGGGCGAGCCAGTGGGCGACGACTTTGACACCCTCGTCATGAGCGCGGTTAGGGGCGAAGATACCACGCCTGGCGATGAATTCGAGACGCTCATGAACGAGATCGGGGGCGAACCATTACAGGATGAGTTCGATACGCGCGTCTTGGCAAATGCCGATCCAGAAGCTGCGTTTGCTTCTAGCGAAGTCGAGCTGCTTGATGGTATAACCGAAGCACAAGCAGAACCCATCGCAGAACTTGTCGGAGCGGACTTCAGCTTTGAAGACGAAGTGGGATCGCGTGCGCCCGCCGAAAATGCGCCCGACTGGCTCAACGCGATGGTGCCGGGTCTGGATGTCGATTACGAAGCGCGCGAAGACGAAGTTGAGGCGGTCGAGGCGCTGGAAGAACGCGCCGTACCCGCGCTCAAGCGCGATTACGATTGGGTCGCCGCGCTGGCAACCGCCGAAACTGCGCTCGATCAGCCAGCCACCACGCGCCCGCGCTTCGTGTTCTCGCGCCCGCCCGCATGGTTGAGCGGTGGATCATCGTCGTCAAAAGCGGACGATGGATTGCCCGATTGGATTTCTGAGGACGATAGCGCGCCAGCCGAAGCCAGCGGCGCGGATGATATGCCGTCATGGTTGAAATAATACGCAGATTAGGCGAAGGCGCGTCGGTGGACGATGCGCCAGACAAGGTGCCAGACGCGGTGTCGTCATTGGCGATCAAGAAAGGGATGAGCGATGGCTGACAACATGCCCGATTTCGACAAGATGTCGCCAGAAGAAATCATGGCGTGGATGGAGACGTTGGCGAAGCGTCAAGGTGCATCCGAAGGCTTCACAACCGCTGCCGATTCGTTGATTGCGGAGATTGATGAAAATACGGCTGTGATCGATGGACCCGGCTACATCCCTTATGATACCAAGATCGGTGACTTGAAACCCGGCGCTGTACCAAAGACGCCCCTTGCCCCGCCGTCGGCGCGCACTGCGCCGCCGCCGCCGCCCGCTGTGCAGCAGCAACCACCACCGCCCGCGCGGA
>Ga0163154_10001834_pt1 | contig 32165 bp, 27 predicted proteins | sample OliLakLV19MP9P1_FD_148649 | JGI IMG/M metagenome (GOLD analysis project Ga0163154, IMG submission 148649) | Freshwater microbial mat bacterial communities from Lake Vanda, McMurdo Dry Valleys, Antarctica - Oligotrophic Lake LV.19.MP9.P1 | ecosystem: Environmental > Aquatic > Freshwater > Lake >... | reverse complement strand
CGTGTTCATCGGCAATAACGGTTCTGGCAAAAGTAGCCTCATAGAAGCATTACAGACGTATCAGGATATTGTGGTCAATGGGCTAGATAAGGCGATGAATCGCTGGCGTGGCTTTGAGAATATCCACAATCCGCCGATTAGCCTTGTTGGGGAGAATGAGAAGAAAAATGAGAGTAATTTTATAGAATTTAACATAATAGGAGAATATGGTGATTTGAGGTTGACATATCTGATTAAATCAGATATTGAACTCACCCATAACGAATTAAGGATTGCAAAAGAAATTTTTGACTTTAAGGATGAAAAACCTTTTATATATCGTGATTTTGATGGAAATCTACAAAGTTATGATGAGATCATTGGAAAGATTCAGACAAAGACGTATTCTATTTTTCATGATTTGTTCGTAGAGGGGTTTATATCAAATAATAAACAGCTAAATAAAAATCCAATTGAGACATCAAGATTCGTAGACGCTGGCGATAGAATCAAAAATTGGCAATTTACCACATTAAATCCAGCAAATATGGTTCATCCACTGCCGCTACAACGTACAGGTAGACTAAATCCTGATGGTTCAAACATCGCAGAATACCTCATGGACATTCGCAAAAAAAGCCAAGATGCGTATGATGGCATTATTAAATCCCTCACACACGTCCTACCCTATCTCAAAGATATGAAACCCAATATCACTACCGAATTGGAGCGCACCGTGTATTTGCGGATGCACGAAAGCGATTTTACTGTCCCGCAATGGTTACTTTCGACAGGCACCATGCGGATTTTATGCTTATTGGCACTGTTCCGTCACCCCACCCCGCCACCCGTTATTTTCATCGAAGAAATCGAAAATGGGTTAGACCCGCGCACGATTCATTTTATCGTTGAAGAAATTCGTAGCCTGATTGTGTTGGGCAAATCACAGGTGGTCATCACCACACACTCGCCCTATTTACTGGATTTGCTGGATTTATCGCAAATTGTGGTGGTAGAACGCGAAAATGGCGAGACAACCTTTCATCGTCCAGACGAAAAAGCATTAGAATCTTGGTCAAAGAAATTTGGACCCGGAAAATTATATACGATGGATAGATTGGCTCATCAGGAGGGCTGATGAAAGTGGGGATGATATTTGAATGTGGTAAAAAAGGGGCAGATATTAAAGTCTGTGAGCATTTAGCAAAAAGTTTGGACGCTGATATTAAGCCAGATAGTGTCCCTCTGGATAATAAGCCCAATTTACTGACAGAATGTGGCGATATTGCCATGTTATTATTAAAGGGTGGTTGTGAGCGCGTGGTCATTATATGGGATTTATACCCACCATGGGGGGAAAAGGGAGCAAAACCATGTCGTAAAGAAGATAGCGAAGCAATTTTGAGTTCATTAAAAAATGCCAATGTCCCCATTGAAAAAGTTTTTTTGGTATGTATCGAAAATGAACTAGAGACGTGGCTACTGTATGATATGAGAGCCATTGAACAGCTATTATCACGACCAACGCATCCTATCAGGTTGAAGAAAATCAAATGTCCAGAAGAAATTATTAGCCCAAAATCCCATTTAATGAGAATATTTAAGCAACATGGCAGGGAATATATAGATTATGATGATGCCATCAAAATTGCCCGTGCAATAGATATATCCCGCCTTCGCAAATGTGAGACTTTTGTGCGCTTTGCTCTAAAAGTTGCCGACATAGAATTATCATAAATACCCAATGGTTATAGCCTCCCTATATTCATCCATCACCGCACTATGCTATGATAGACATGATGATTAGCCTTATAGTGAAAGAGTGGATACGTGAGCGACATCATTCAAATTGATGAAATTTCTAGTTCTACCGATGATTGGCAACCAGACCCTCAACATCCCCGTCGCCGCCCCCCGTGGATTCGTGTCAAAGCTCCTAGTGGCGAGACATACGAGCGGGTGCAAAACCTCATGCGAAGCAAAACCCTGCATACGGTATGCGAAGAAGCCCAATGCCCTAATATTGGGGAATGTTGGGGGCGCGGAACAGCCACATTTTTGATGATGGGCGACACCTGCACCCGTTCTTGTGGCTTTTGCGATATTAAAACAGGTCGCCCTAGCCCACTCGACTGGGCAGAACCCAACCGTATCGCAGAGAGTGTTCGGGCGATGGGCTTGCGCCATGTGGTCATCACCAGCGTGAATCGTGATGAACGCCCAGACGGTGGTGCGCCAATTTTTGCGATGGTTATCAAGCGCATCCGCCAATTGCAACCCGGGTGTAGCATCGAAGTCCTCATCCCCGATTTTAAGGGGAGCGAATCGGCGCTGAAAATCGTCATGGATGCCCAACCAGAAATTTTGAATCACAATGTCGAAACTGTCCCGCGCCTGTTCAAAAAAGTGCAACCACAAGACAATTACGCATGGACACTCGCCACATTGGGCAACGCCAAAAAAATGCAACCCCTTGTGCTGGCAAAAAGCGGTATCATGGTCGGCTTGGGCGAGACATTCGATGAAGTGGTCGAGGTCATGCACGATTTGGTCAATGTCGGCGTGGATATTCTCACTATTGGGCAATATCTTCAACCGAGCAAAAAACATCTGCCTATAGAACGCTACTATACACCCGATGAATTTGACAAATTACAAGCATTGGGCAAAGAGATGGGTTATAAGTGGGTAGAAAGCGGTCCATTGGTGCGGAGTAGCTATCGTGCCGATATTCAGGTGCGGGAACTGTCTAAGCTCAATTTTATCCATACACCCGCCACCGTAGACTAAAAAAATGACAAGGGCATGGCTAAAATGGTCCTGCCCCTGTGCAAAATAATCAGAAAAAAATCCTAAAAGATTAATAACGCCCTATCTTCACTTATCCACCCTTAATCATTTTCTATGTTTGCGCTATGATAGAATAATAAAGTCTTAACAAACCAAAATAGTTGTCTATAATGAGATAACGAATTGTCAAATTGAGTAAGCACACTTTTCAAATCTCTTATATAATGTTATATGTAGGTTAAAAGCGTATCCTTCGATGCGTTAGCATCAGTTTTTTACGAGGTTTTGAACCAAAGCGAGGTGTTCGGTGATTCAAGAACTCATTGATAAGGCAGAACGACAAGGGTTTTTAACCTTTGATGACGTACTCGAACTCTTAGAAGATGACCCAGATAATACCCCTCCCCTAGAAAACATTCTCTATGAGCTGGATGAACTGGGGATAGAACTCCGTTATGACTATGATATGGATATGATGATGAATCATCACCCTACCTTGTCTGATGACCAAGAGGGCGAATTTGAAGGTGAGGAATTATTACACGACCCCACCATCGGCGATTTAGCCGCCATTTCGCCAGATGACCCCGTGGGCTTATATTTTCGGCAGATGGCACAAGAACCACTCCTCAACGCCAATGACGAAATTACCCTCGCAAAACGTATTGAACTAGGCATCAAAGCCCAAGAACGTTTAGAACGCCCCAGTACATTTGAAAATTACAGTCCAGACCATATCCGAAAATTACAAAAAGTCGCCCAAGACGGACAACGCGCCCGCGAACATCTGGGACGCGCCAATACCCGCCTTGTCGTGAGCATTGCCAAACGGTATATGGGTCAGGGACTGCCCTTTCCAGATTTGATTCAAGAGGGTAATGTTGGTCTGATGCGAGCCGTGGATAAATATGATTATGCGCGTGGCAACCGATTTAGTACCTATGCCACTTGGTGGATTCGCCAAGCTATCACCCGCGCACTCGCACAAAAAACCCGCACGATTCGTATCCCCCTCCATATGACAGAACGTATCCGCCAAATGTATCGCACCGCCCAATCCCTAGAACAAAGTTTGGGACGCAGAGCATCGCCAGAAGAAATTGCCAATGAGATGGATATGCCCTTAGATGCTATTCGGGGCATGATGGATGCCAGCCAGCACGCGATTGCGTTGGAGCGTCCCGTTGGGGAAGATGGTGATAGCGAATTTGGCGATTTTATCGAAGACCAAGATTCGCCCAGCCCGGTAGATTCTGCCACACAGCATCTATTAGAAGAGACGATAGAAGAAATTTTATCTGAACTCACCCCGCGCCAAAGCCATATCTTACGTCTGCGTTTTGGATTGGGCGGTGTTGAACCCCATACATTAGAAGAAATTGCCAACAAATTTAGCCTCAGCCGTGAGCGTATTCGTCAACTAGAAAAAGAAGCCCTCCGCCGTTTGCGCCATCCACGTTTGGCGCATAATCTAAGGGACTATCTTTGACCACTTTTAACTAGCAATAAAAAAAGGGTGCATGATGTTAATGCGCCCTTTTGATTGCTAGTTGATATTATACGTCTTATGTGAAATGAAATGTGCAAAATTGGGCAATTTGCCTCGCCTAGAAACGGTTTTCTCCCCTTTCCCCACTCGGTGGGGATAAGGGGCCGGGGGATAGGGGATGTTTTTAAGGTGCTAACTTAGTAGTATTAGCCTTTAGTGCGCTTGATGCGACTAGTTGGCGGTTTTGAACCGCCAGCGAAGCCGATAACAAGATAAAATGGGCAATTAACAATCAAGCTATTTCACATAAGGCGTATTATATTAAAACATGCCCTATCCTTGCATCAATGAAAGCGCCACAATCGCAATCGCCCCCGTTGAAAAAATCAACAAGCCCCAAATAAGCCATGTAACCAAGCGCGATTTTTCTTCTTCTTTGGCTTGGGTATTCATCAGACTCCATTTTTGGTTAGAGAGTTCATCTACACGGCTTTCTGTGCCAAATTCGGTAGTAACTGGCATCACATCCAATAACACACTCAACATATCACGGGCTTGTTTGTGATAAGGGTCTTTTGCCAAGACACGTTCTAGGCTACGGCGTTTGACGGTGTTGTCATCGGTCATTTTTGCCAGCATCATCCACGCCCGTGTGTCGTTGGGATTTGACATGACATATTTTTTGACGAGGGCTTCTGCTTCATCGGCATCGCCTTGTTTATAAAGGCGCACTGCATAGGTGAGGGAGTCTAACTTTTCTGCGGTCATCATCGTATATATTCCTATAAAATTGATTCTATGCGTTTATTGTAACAGGTTACAAACTGTTTTCGTGGTATATAAACAACTTTATAACGAGACTATACCCATATTATAGCGGTGGCAGACGAGGGAACATCTGCCACCAGAGGCAAAAAGGGGGATTGTTATCTGTCTAGGCGTTAGGGGTCACTTCGGCAGGAGGGACTTCTGGTGTCATTTCTGGCGCGGGTGGCATTGGTATCATATTGCCACGCGGAGGCATTTGCCCCTGCCCGCGTCCTTGCCCTTGCCCACGCATATCGGGCATCATACCGCGCATTTCACCAAATAGGCGTTGCTCATGCTGACCGAGTGTTGCCTCAAGTTCGAGTGTTTCATCGCCACGCAAGACGGTGAATGAGACCACATCGCCAGTTTCATAGGCAACCATACGGTCTGCGAGGGTGCGTTCTTCATCTACAGGCTCACCATTCACGGCAGTGATAATATCATCCGCCAACAAACCAGCGACTTCTGCGGGCGATTCTGGGTCTACGGCAGTGATAAGTGCGCCTTCTGTGACCGACAAGCCGTTTTCTGTGGCGAGGGGCGCATCAATATTGAGGAAGGTAACACCAAGTCGTCCTTGGTCGGGTCTCATCATGCCAAATCCCATACCGCCACCTTGACCAAAGGGCATCATTTCAAACATTTGACCCATAGGGGGCATCATCATTTCGCCATTCATGGGGGGCATCATTTGTCCACCATGAATTCCAACCATAGCGGTTGAGCGTGCGCCGAGTGTTACCTCAACATCCATGCTTTCGCCATTACGTTCAACAGTGACCGTAATCACATCGTTAGCGACAAATGTGCCAATGACTTCGGTAATGGTGGCGGGGATGACAGCTTCGCCATTCACGGCGGTGATAATATCACCATCGCGCAAACCAGCTTGGGCCGCGGGGCTACGGCGCATCACCTGAATAACAATTTGGTCGGCGGTGCTATCAAATGCCACACCCAAAAATGGGACATCGGGTGTAGTGGGTTCTGGGGTGGTCTCTTGGGCAGATACCCCTGCAACCATCATCACCAATGTGGCAACAAGTCCAATTGCTATCATAAAAAATCGTTTTTGTTTCATATTGTGTCTCCTATAACCATTCATCTATGCGATGTCTGGTTATAGGATATGTGGTAAGCATCAACAAATTGTGTTCCATCTGTAACCAGAGTGTAAACTCTACTTTTTCGATTTTTCGTCTTTTCTATCACCACCCATGCCAAACCCGCCAATCATACTCCGCATGAGTCCTCTAAAAGTCAGATTTTCTGGCTTGAGTTTTTCTTCTAGTTCCCATTCTGGCTTCATGCGCCGATTGAGCCAGAGTTCGTATTCGGCGCTGGTCTCATCCAAAAAGGCAGTCATAGCTTTTTCGTCTTTATTGAGGAGCGCAGACCGCACTTGTGTGAGGTTATGAATCAGGTTATCCAGATGACGGGCTAAATCTACAGACTGATTCATCCACTGGGCGCGTAACTCATCGGGGTGACGGTCATAGAGCGAGTGGGTGAGCATGGCAAAATCGGGATTCGACACGCGCACCATATCTGTCCAGCCAGAGGTCTTATAGAGGCTATAAAATGCGACTGCACCGAGCAATGCAGGCAGTCCATCCACCGCAGAACTGAGGACATCATATTCATGAGCATCATAAAAATGGGGAACGCCACCCAAAATATTTGCCACATCGGTAGCGAGTGCAATGGCATCTTTATCTGCCTTCACACTCGGCATGACCAATAACACCCCGCGTTCAAAATAATCGGCGCTGGCGTGTTCGGTGTCGAGTACCCCATGAAATAGGTATTTGGGATTTACCATCGCCGCCATGCTAATAACATGCCCTTTTGGGGCGACATAGCGGTCTGCGATTTGTGCCATTTTGTGCTTGATAGGCGAAAAATCAAAGACTACCGCGCCTTGCCTGATTCTATCGGCAATCATCGGATAGACAATTTCGGCTTCATGCGTGGGAAGCGTCATGAACAGCATATCTTTGTTGCGGGCAACTTCATCGGGACGATTTTTTGCCTCATCAATTGCCTTCATGGTCTGGGCGACCTTCACATTTTGGGCGATGGTATCGTATCCCGCGACAATAAAATTATGTCCACCACCTTTTTCGGTATATTGCTTGAGCGCCAAGCCAAGCGATGCCCCCACACGTCCCAATCCAAAAATCCCAACATTCACATCTGCCATATCAAAAAATCTCCTTTAACCTGTTAATAAAATGGGCATGAATTCATCATGCCCCAAAGTCCTATTCATTCATTAGTGTGCGTGCAATATGTTATACACTTATGGACAATTTATCGGTTAATTAACATCATCTGCCCGTTGCAAATCGCATAGGGCATTACCATAGGCGTGCAACGGACACGATTTATCGGCATGATGCGCGATGAGCCACACCGTTTGGTCAGATGCGCCCGTCTCTGCGACCAAATCTGCGCCCCACTGGGGATGATTTTCTGCCACCACAAACGGCTTATACCACCCATGTGTTGCCGCTTGGTTGCTCCACTGGATATAACGCGGGCGGGCAATTTTGCGTGTGATGACCGCCAGTGATTTTTGCCAGATTGCCAATGGGTGCAAAATTTTTCCGCAATCGTGCAATAATGCCGCCACCGCTACATCATCCGACACATCCCCCAAATAACGCAACACATTGAGGCTATGAAGTTGTTCACTGCGTTTCATCCGCTTAAACAGCCTCATTTGTGCCTCATTGAGATAGTGTCCTGCGAGGTCATAATCTACCCCATGCGTAAAGGCGATTAATGCCCTCACACCTTGTTGTATGCGTTGTGTTGTCGCCATCCCCTAAAATCCTAAAATCGCGCCCGATAAAATATTCAGTGGTTGCCCGATAATCATCCCCAAAATATTTAAACTTGGTGGCAATACAAAACTAGCCACAAATAAGCCAATAAAGATGTACTGGGTCATCTGTGCCTGTGATTTCCACCAATAGGCTTGTTCTGCGGGCAATAATGCCAGTGTGATATGCCAACCATCTATGGGGAATATGGGCAACAAATTGAAGATAAATAGCAACAGGTTAAAATTGACAATGTACAATAGCACAATGGGGAGAAAATCGGTGCTAAATCTGCCGAAGAAAATTCTGAAGATGATACCAAACACAATCGCCACCAATAAATTAGAAAACGGTCCCGCCGCAACCGCCGCCAAATAGCCCCAGCGCGGATTCCGCATCCGTTGGGCGGCGATGGGTGCAGTCCCCAAAACACCAAATCCGATGATTAAAAACATCAGAAATCCGGGTCCATAAATATGGGCAGAGGGGTCTAGGGTCAATTTTCCGAGTCGTTGTGGGTTGGGGTCTCCCATGATATGTCCCACATAATTATGAGCAAATTCATGAACCGTCATGCCGATGAGCGCCCCCAAAAACACACCCATCATGACAGGTGCTATCAATTCATTTGGAACACCATTCAAAAAGAATAACACACACTGCTCCAATCTTGTATAAATGCCTGTGAGACACGCTATCATCCCAAAACAGGCTTATAACCATTTAGAATTAACTATAGCACAGGTTGGCACATCTGTATAAACTATGGGGATATGTGTTTTATTAGAAATCACAAAAATTTTTAGGAGAAATTTTCAATGCCAACCCCTTTTGAATATGCACAAAATAATGCTAATTCGTTTACCCAGCAATTACTCGATTTACTGCGGATGCCCAGCATCAGCACCGACCCAGAATGTCAAGGGGCGGTGCAAGAAGCCGCCAACTGGATTGCTGATAATATGCGCCGTACGGGACTGAATAATGTGGCAATTATGCCCACAGGCACATATACCCCACAAAAACCATCGCATCCAGTGGTCTATGGCGAATGGCTTGGCGCGGGAGAAAATGCCCAAACCGTCCTCATTTATGGTCACTATGATGTGCAACCTGCCGTCAAAGAAGATGGTTGGGATAACGAGCCATTTGAACCCACCGAGCGCAATGGCAAAATTATTGCGCGTGGGTCATCCGATGATAAGGGGCAGATGTTCATCCATATCAAAGCGGTGGAATCCATGCTCAAGACAGAGGGCAAATTGCCCGTGAATGTCAAACTCATCATCGAAGGCGAAGAAGAAATCGGCTCACCGAATTTGGTGAAATTCATCCAAGACCACCGTGATATGCTCAAAGCCGATGTGTGTATCATCTCCGACACGGGCATGGATAAAGAAGACCAGCCGAGCATCATTTATGCCCTACGCGGATTGGTCGGCATGGAAATTCATGTCGTGGGACCCAGCAAAGACCTGCATAGTGGCAGTTATGGCGGTGCGGTGCATAACCCCATTCAGGCGCTCACCGAAATTATCGCCCAATTGCACGATGAAAATGGCACCATCACCGTCCCCACCTTTTATGATGATGTGGTCAAACTCGGTGACACAGAACGCGATGAACTGAAAAAAACCAACCCCGATGATGCCTATTGGAAAAGCATCACAGGCGTGAAGCAGGTATGGGGGGAGCAACAATTCACCATCCGCGAGCGCATTGGCGCACGTCCCACGCTGGAACTCAATGGCATTGGCGGTGGTTTTCAGGGTGAAGGCATCAAAACTGTGTTGCCGATGAAAGCGATGGCAAAAATCACCTGTCGGCTAGTGGCACATCAAGACCCTATCAAAATTTTTGAGGCGATTCGGGATTATGTGGCGAAAATTGCCCCGCCAACTGTCACCGTTGAGGTGAAAATGCTACCGGGCAATGGCAATGCCGCGCTGGTGGAATTGGATAACCCCTATATGAAAGCCGCCATCCGCGCCTATGAAAAAGGTTGGGGCGCAAAACCCGTCTTTATGCGCGAAGGTGGGAGCATCCCCATCGTTGCCGATTTCCAACGGGAACTCAACGCCCCTGTGGTGTTGATGGGCTACGGGCTGAATACCGATGGCGCACACGGTCCCAACGAAAGTTTTACCGTGAGCATGTTCCACAGAGGGATTCAGACGGCAATCCAATTTTTATATGAGGTGGGCGGGTAAATTCTCCTCATTTTGGCATGTACGGACGTGCTTGTGCGCGTCCACAAGCATCTTATTCATATTTTTGGGTGTAGCGGACGGCATATAAGGCGTGTCCGTAGTTAAAAAGGCAAAATATGATAAAAATAGCGTGTATGTTACCTGCCGACGGGCGGTGAACCACCCGTCTGACCCGCTAAAACCCCGTGAACGGGGTTGCTTTGCCTATTTTCATTACAAAAAATGGGTATGGCGTAGGGGCATGATAGTTCATGCCCGATTTTTATCGTTATTTAACGGGGGCTTGCCATGGCAAGCACGTACATCATGCCTATCTGACCCTAAAAATCGGCAGACCAACCCCATTTATGAGGTTTTGGTCACATAGGCAGGTGGTTCACCGCCTGCCATACCTACGCAAAATCATCAAAACAACTACGGACAAGCCTTATATGCTGTCCCTACACACCATGCTACACACCAAACCCCAATAGTGGGGTATCCGTTGGTTGCCAAATGGGGCGTGGGTCATTAGAATAAAAATGTTGATTTTAATGGATACCCAAAAAAACTACCCATGACCCAATCAAAACCAGCACAAAAATCCAATTCGACTTATCTCAATCGTCAATTCAAACGGCTACGCACTTTTTTTATGCCTAGCGATTTTATCGGTTGGATGTTGGTCACAGCCCTAACACTCCTCATCCCCCTGTCGTTTTTTAGCGCCAGTTGGCCCCTGAATATGTCGGTCATTATCCCCATGACCTTTTTTAGTACCTTCTTTGGACTCATCTTCTCGCGCAGTCAATTTGGTGAATTGCTCGGACTCATTGTGAGCGCCACCTATGGGGTGTGTATTGCCCTCATCCTGAGTGCCATGTCGCTCAACACCGATTTGACCACTGGACTCATGCAGACATTTTCACGCCTTGTCGAATGGGGTGTGGCGGTGCAAACAGGTGGCATCAACCCCGATGACCTCATATTTACCCTTCTCGTAGGGGTATTATTATGGTTTTTGGGCTATAACGCCGCGTGGCATACCTTCCGCATTGACCATGTGTGGCGGGTGATTTTGCCTGTGGGGATTATTTTGGGTGCGAATCTGATTTTTTATAGTGGCGATGCCGATTTAACCATTTATCTGGTCGGATTCATGTTCTTCTCGCTCATCCTCATCGCACGGTCTTATTTGGATAACCAAGAATGGGCATGGTATAGCAAAGGGATGCGGTCTCCACGCCATTTACGTGGGCAATTTTTGGTCGCAGGGGCGATGTTGGCGCTGGTCACAGTAGGCGCAGGGGCATTAGTGCCGTCTGGTGATGTGCAAGAGCGCCTCGATGATTTTCAGGAATTTTTACGCGCAGACATCATTCAAGAATTGAGCGAATTTTGGAATCGGTTATTTTCCCCCATCGAAGCACAAGGTCCTGTGACGGCAGATTATTATGGGGGCGATTCGCTCGATTTGGGCGGAGCGATTCGGCTCGGTGATGATACCGTATTTTTGGTACAAGCACCCGCCAATCGGCGTTATTATTGGCGTTCACGGGTATTTGATACCTATGAGAGTGGCACATGGACATCGGCGGCAGACACGCGCTTAACCGATAATATAGCGCCAACTGATTTGCTCATTTTGCCATCTGCCGCACGCGAGGCAATAGACCAAACCTTTACCATCAAACTCAATGGCAGTCGGCTGGTCTATACTGCGCCACAGCCCTATACGGTGAATTTGCCCACACGCACCGATTTGCTCTATACCGCACCAGAAGGCGACCCCTCCAGAGAGATGAATGTGTCGGTGATTCGTCCCACCCAAGTGTTACGGGCAGATAGCACCTATACCGCCACCAGTTTTATGAGTACCGCCACCGCCACTCAGCTCCGTAGCGCGGGGACAGACTACCCTTCGTGGATACGAGCATTTTATTTCTATGTATCGCCATCGGTCACACAACGGACGATAGCACTCGCACAGCAAGTCGTGGTCGAGGCGGGTGCAATCACCCCTTATGACCAAGCCAAAGCCATAGAACAATATTTGCGTGGGGCAATTCTTTATAACGAATCTATCCCCACCCCGCCTAGCAATCAAGACCCTGTAGATTGGGTGTTATTCGATTATAAAGAGGGCTACTGCAATTATTATGCGTCTGCCATGATTGTCATGTTGCGCTCATTGGGCATCCCGGCACGGATGGCGGCGGGATTTGCACAAGGCAATTTCGATGCCACACAAAATGCGTATGTGGTCACAGAACGCGATGCTCATACATGGGTAGAGGTGTATTTTCCCAATTATGGTTGGATTGAATTTGAACCCACATCTGCCCAAGCACCGCTAGAACGCCAAGATGACGAGTTGCTACCCAATCCGCAACAAGAAATCATCCCGATTAGCACGCCATCGCCAACACCCACACCGACCATGCAAGCCTCGCCAACACCCATCTCGACTATCACGCCAGAGGCTTCTTCGACCCCGCCCGATAACCAAAACCCGCCACCCGATGCGCCACCGACGTTGACCAATACGCCGACCCCAACGCCGACACCCACCCCAACGGCAACACCTGTGATTGCACCCACGCAACCACCACCTGTTCCGCCCCAACAAGACGACCCGCTAGCGGCATTTTTGCCCGCATTGGGAATATTATTATGTGGATTTGTGGTATTGCTGGTGCTATTGGTGCTATTCACCTTCATTTGGTGGTGGTGGGAATGGCGCGGATTGGGCGCGATGAACCCCATTGTACGGGCTTATGCACGGCTAGAGCGATATTTGCGCCTGATTGGGATTCGTCCCAACCCGCAAGATACACCCGAAGAACGGCGCAGACGCATCGTAAAAATTCTGCCAAAAGCCGATAAGCCCGTGAGCGCCATCACACGCCTCTATACCGCAGAACGGTATGGGGTCAAGCGGAAAAATCCCGCCAAAGAAGTGTCGCAAAACGAGGCGGTAGACCAAGCATGGGCAGAAGCCCGCGCCAATATCATTGGCAAATGGCTCAATAAATTCCGCTTCTGGAAACGCGATAAGGACAAAGAATAAAATTCTAGGATGAAAAAAGTCGGATATAATAATCATATCCGACTTTTTTATTGATGGATTCAGACAATGACCAAAGAAACATTACTTAAACTAACAAATGATTTATCCCTAGAAGAGATTGACTCGCTCATTCAAACCCTCTATACGATAAAATACACCCGATTAGCAGACATGCCTCATGAGGGATGGAATGAGGCGGAATTAGAGGCATTATTCACATCAGAACCAAAGGATGGCGCGTGGATTGTTGCCAATAATCCAGCAATTGGGGCGTGGTCAGATATGACGGGAGATACGCTTGAATGGTCAATTCAATTGCGTAATCGGCTAGAAACACGCTCGCCCAAAAGTGAGTAATAATGGATGGATTTTTAGATACCAATATTTTAGTAGATTTAATGTGAGATTATTCTCCTGCCAAAATATGGCTGTCTGAACAATCTCAATTAGGGATTTGTGGCATTGTTCAGATGGAACTCATTGCAGGTGCTATAAATTTGGTCAAGCAACGTCAGGTGTTAACCTTACTAAAAGATTTTGCAACAATTGAGATGATAGGCAAGGATATTGTATGGGCGACACACCAATTGACCCATTTTCATTTAAGTCATAATATCGGCATATTGGATTGCCTTATTGCCGCGCCTGCCTATCGCTTACAAATGCCACTTTATACACTCAATGTTAAACATTTTTCACCACTATTAGGCAATTTAGCCATACGCCCTTATTAGCCATGACACCCCATACCATAAACACATGACCTTCGTTACTAAACATCTCCCCATGCACCATGATAGGCTAAAGATATAAACACATATTGAGTCTTTAGAAAGGTGTAGCGATGTTAAAGAAGGTACTCGTCCCATTAGATGGTTCAGATTTATCGTATCGCGCACTCGAATATGCTCGGCAAATTGTAGAACCAAAAGGGTGCATTAGCCTGCTCACAATTGTGGATTTGCCAGATTACCCAGGGATGTCTTATTATCCCGTTGGCGTTGTCTCATACGAAATGCGTGCCGATGAACTCTATGAACGGATGTTGCCACAGGCACAAAAATATTTATCGGGTGTGGCAGATACCCTGCGCGAAGAAGGCTATAGCGTTGAAATTATCGCCCTCACAGGCGACCCCGCCGCCGTCATTGTCGAAGAAGCAGAAAAAGCCAGCGTAGATGCCATTGTCATGTCTACACATGGACGTTCTGGCATCAGTCGGTGGTTGTTGGGCAGTGTCACGCATAAGGTACTTAATGCCACGCATCGTCCCATGTTTATTGTGCCAAGTAAAAATTAGCGTTACACTATAAGATAACCAAATTAGAGGGATATGGGCGCAGATTTTTGCGCCTTTATCATCCATTTTAAGAACCTATTTTTTTTCTAAAAGAGGAGTTTGCTATGCTCAAAGATATTTTGGTTAAGGATTATATGTCCAACACGGTGATTAGTGTCACAGCCGACACCCCCATCACCCAAGCACATCAAATCATGAAAAAAAATAACATCCGCCGTCTGCCTGTCATGGACAATAATAACCTAGAGGGCATGGTCACCATTGGCGATGTCCGTGAAGCAAGCCCGTCTGGTGCGACCACGCTCAGTATTTGGGAACTCAATTACCTGTGGTCACAAATTAAGATCGGTAGCATTATGAGCAAAGAGGTACTCACCGTCCGCGCCCATGAACCCATCATCCATGCCGCCAAATTGATGTATGACAACAAGGTCAGTGGCTTGCCCGTCTTAGACGAGGTAGGCAGAGTGATTGGGGTCATCACCGAATCGGATATTTTCCGCATGGTTATCAAAGCCAACCTATAGACAAATCTATCTCAGTACAGGGCGCACATCATTGCGCCCTTTTTTATTCCCCCACACAAAAAATTCAACCCCAACAATGCCGTAATCCTGTGTTATGATAGTAAGATAATTCGCCAAAAAATGGTAAGGGTAGAACTCATGCAGGCAGATTTTGTCCTCGATTATGATATGCTAAAAGCAAACGTGGCACACAAAATTTATCTGATGGCGCGTGTCGTCTCTGGTGTAGCGACACATCACCAAAAACGCCGTCCACTGAATCTCAGCCTTGTGATAGACCGCAGTGGTTCTATGGCAGGGGATAAAATAGATTATACCCGTCAGGCGGCGCAATTTTTGGTACAAAATTTGGGTGTCAACGATACCCTGTCCATTGTCCTCTATAACGACACCGTAGAGACATTACTCCTCCCAGAAAAAGTACAACGCAAAGATGCCATTAGCCAAAAAATTTCCGAAATCAAGCCTAGTGGCACGACCAACCTCAGCAGTGGCTGGCTGGAGGGGTGCAAATTAGTGGCGCAAAATCTCGATTCACCGATGGTCAATCGGGTTATTCTGATGAGTGACGGCTTGGCAAATAGAGGTGTCACCGATAAAGCGCAACTAGTCGCAATGGCACAGCAAAAATTTGGGGAAGGTGTTTCTACGACCACAATGGGTCTGGGAAACGACTTTAATGAAGATTTATTGATGGAAATGGCGAGTGCGGGCGGGGGCGCGTTTTATTTCATCGAGAGTCCAGAGGTCACACCACAAATTTTTAATGAGGAGCTACAAGGCTTGCTCAATGTGGTGGCACAAAATTTGGTGATTGGGCTATCACCAGCCACAGGTGTGACTATTGCGGGTCAGCTCAATGCCTATCCCATGAAATTTGATGGCAGTTATAGCGTGTTTCGGCTGGGCGATGTGTTTGCAGAAGAAATCAAAGCCCTAGTCATAGAACTCAGCCTGCCCCCATTGGCAGAAGGCTCACATAAAGTCGCCCAATTACGGTTTGAATATGATGAATTGCGCGATAACAACACTACCCAGCATCATATGGTGGAATTGCCCGTGACAGTACGGGCTAGTCTGCAACAAAATGCCATTGTCGTTAAAAATTCGGTGGTCAATCAAAATGTGTTGTTGCTACAAGCCGCCAATGCGCGTAAGACGGCGGTGCAATTGGCAGATAAAGGCGCATTTAGCGAGGCATCGCAAATTTTGCGGAGCGCCGCCCAATTGATTGACGGGCAAAACGACAACAATCCCAAATTATTAGAAGAACGCAATGCCCTCATGCAACAAGCCACCGAACTCGAAAAAGGCGAAAGTGGTTATGATGTATATAACCGCAAAACCATGTCTACACAATCGTTTTATACCATGACCAGCCGTCATGAAGATACCGTGATGCTACGCTTGCGCGAACAGCAGAAAAAACGCCAAACCCAATCTATGGATAGAGTGGATAGTGAGGAACTCGATAGCCTCCCCAAAATTGAAAAACGTCCAGGGGTACTTCCCACTCATGTTACATGGAATAGCATCACATTTGCGCTCAAAGGCGATTTAATCCGCATTGGGCGCTCTAGCCAAAACGATATTGTGATGAATGTGGATGGGGTATCGCGCTTTCATTGCCAACTTATCCACAAAGATGACCAATTGCATTTAGAAGATTTGGGTAGCACCAACGGCACGATGATGGGTGGGGTCAATATGGACACCCCCCATGCGATTAGCGTGGGCGATGTGGCGTATGTGTGCGATGAAAAACTGATTTTTCATGACGGTAGTTATCAACCATAATTAAAACAAATAGGAGCGTTTCTTAATGTCCGATTTTCCACAAACCCATCGTGTCGAAGTCAATGGTGTCGTCCGTGATTTGCGCCTGTTTGAGGTCGCGCCCAATGTGCGGATTGCCATTGTCAATATTTTGGGCGATACCGAATTTGTCCAAGCCATTAGCACCGCCCTATCACAAAAATTGAACCGCGATAGTTTTGATGTGATTGTCACCGCAGAGGCAAAAAGCATCCCTCTGGCGCATCAATTGAGTGTCGATATGAATAAACCCTATGTGGTACTCCGCAAGGTATATCGGTCATATATGGGCGAGGCGGTCAAAGCCGAGACGAATAGCATCACCACAGGCAATACACAAACCCTGTATCTGGATGAAAAAGATTTGAACTTGGTCAATCGCAAACGGATTTTGTTGTTGGATGATGTGATTTCCACGGGTAGTACACTGATGGGGATGCAAGCCATCACCGAGAAAGCGGGTGGCTCGGTGGTCAAAATTGCCGCCATCTTCACCGAAGGCGACCCCGCCAAATGGACACATATTGTCGCATTGGGCAATTTGCCTGTGTGGGTGGGATAAAAATCATCGGGGGATGAGACAAACGCCTCACCCCGTTTTTTCCATCACCACAAAATGCGATAACGCCCATGTATCTAATGGTGTGGCTTCCCAAATATACAAAAAATCCCGTATCAATTTAGCAGGTGTGCCGAGTTTAGCGATGATATTATCGTATCCGCCATAAATTCGGCTGTGATGTATCCGTTTGAGGGGCAACCCCGCAAATAATTTTCGTAAATTGCCTTTGGTATACGCCTTTACATGCGGGGCGAGTTTGTTGCGCCAGCGATTGGGCAAATAATTGATGAGGGGCGTATTGCCAAACTGATATTCCCCGTTGCGATAATGCCCATGCGTCTCGAATGGATACCAGCGATTGGGGACAAATATCACCATCCGTCCACCGACTTTTAGCACCCGTGTCATCTCTGCCACCGATGCGCGGTCATCATTCACATGCTCCAAAACTTCATGCGACAAAATCGTGTCGAAATAATTGTCTGGATAAGGCAAAAATTCGGCGGCGGCGACTATGGCAGTGGGCGTTTCGGATTGGGCTTCGATCACCCGTTCCAGCTCAATATCAAATAATTCCACCGATTGGGTGTAGCGCCTACGAAATTGTGAGGCATACATCCCCACCCCGCCCCCCGCTTCTAATACACGGGCGTTATCTAATGTCGTCCATTTGGCAATCATTTGCAGGCGACGTTCTTGCCCCGCCCGCCACACATAACTCGGTTCACCGCGCAAGGCGGCTAAGACTGAATGGTCACTACTCATAGATTTATGGTCTCAAATTCCGTATGGAAACCGCTAATTTGGTGCGATTCACCTGTTGCTGAATTTTATCTGGATGGCTGGTCATCCGTGTGACTTCTAAAGGGATATTGATGGTAATCAATGTCCCTTTGCCAATGACCGATTTAAGTACCAATGTGCCATTGAGCAATTCGGCACGTTCACGCATATTCACCATGCCAAAACTACCCCGACTATCATAATTGGCATTGACCGCATCAGAATCGAATCCTTTGCCGTTATCGGCAATTTTAATCACAATCGCATCTGCCGTCACCACGCCTTGCACCGTAATGAGCGAGGCTTCTGCATATTTGCGGGCGTTGTTGGTGGCTTCTTCTATCAGATAAAATAATGCACCAGATTTGCCTTCATCCAAAATTTGCTCAATCTGTTGGCTCATCTTCATGGTCATATTTTGGTTAAAGGTCTTTTTCACCTTCTCTGCCAATTCTTCTAATGCCGCCACCAGACCCTTACTTTCGAGTGCCAGTGGGCGCAATTTGAACAGCACATGGCGAATTTCTTCAGAAGCACGAAGGGTAATGACTTCGAGTTCTTTTAATTCGGTGGGCAATTCATCAGGAGATTTTTGGAGCATCATCTGGGCAATTCTAAGGCGCATGGCAATGGTGGAGATGGTTTGTGTGGGGACATCGTGCAAATCGCGCACGAGCGACTTACGCGCATCTTCTTCCATCTCAATAATCCGTTCTTTTTCAGACAGCAGATTATTATAAAGGGTGGCATTTTGCAAGGCGATGGTTACTTGCACCCCAATGGCGTTCATGGTATCTATTTGGTCATCAGCAAAGGAATCTTCTTGGGTACTGGCAACCAACATCACCCCAAAATTATCGTAATGCGCCCGCAAAGGAATTGCCACCACTGCACGCATGGAATTAAAGACACCTATCGGCTTCAATGAGGGGTCACGATACACATCTTTTTGCAAAATAACCGCTTCGGCATCGGTGAGTACCTGATACAAAATTCCAGCATCGGCAGGTGTTGGACGAAGTGCCAATTCTTCCGATTGGGTAAATCCGCGTGAATGAGAGACATAGAGACGTTCTCGTTCATCATAAAGCAAAATCATCGCTACGGTGCGTTGATGTGAACGCGGAATAGACATTTTTAAGCCAATATCCAGCGCCGCTTCTAATACCTTGCGAAAATTGAGTGTACCGCCCAAAATATTGGTCAATTCGGTGAGTGCCTTGCCTCGCTCACGCATGTCTTTGAGTTGTTGGTCGCGTTCTTTGGCAATTTTACGCAAACTCCGTTGCTCATTACCGCCAAATCCATCCTGCATATACATCCATACCCCAACACCCGCCATCAATAATATGGCGAGGGTAAGCGGCAAGAAATAGGGCGCAAAATCTACTTGCTGGCTGGTTTGTCCTGCGATATAAATCATCGCACCAACACCCGCAGATACCACACCCAACGCATTGATACCGCCGAGCATCGCCCCTAGTCGCAATAACCCTGTGATACTGAGATAAGCGACAATTTCGACCCAGATGAGGGGTGTCGCTTCGGCAGTGATGATAAACAATCCCGCCAAGATAAAATCAGCTAGAATAAGGGTATATTGAACCAGAGAACGGGTTGGTTTGATGAGATTCATCAACACCAAAAATCCCACCAAGCCAAAGCCAATCGCACAGGCAATCAACACATCGTTAAACGCCTCCGATGGAAAAACAAGCGTTGGGGTGTCTTGTGTGCGTTGAATGACGATGATTAAACCCGCACCAATCACAAACAGGGCGCGTAAACCGATGATTGTCCAATCACGCCAACGAGCTTGTGGTTGGGGAGATATTTTCTGACTCATATAGGGTCGCCTTTGTTGATTCTTTATTGTATATATATAGATACCATGCTTCTCATATTCTGACAATATGTAAACAAATCGAACAGATTTATAACCATGCCCAAAACGACATTTAGCAACCCGCCAAGAAATTGTGCATAATCAAATGGTATATCCACTTAGAAAAGGAAAAATGATTATGTCTGAACGGATTGAAAAAGTAGTTTCACGCCTAAAAAGTTCTCGTGAATATTGGGATTCTGTCATAGAAAAAGTGGATGACCGATGGGAATCGCAAGTCTATACCGACGGATTGGGCTGGACGGTGCGCCAATTGGTCAATCATGTGGCAGATGCCGACAAAGGACACAACCTTCAGGTGATGAATATCGCAGAAGGCAAAGACCTTGTGCCACCCGATTTTGACCTTGAACGCTATAATAAACGTATCACCGAAAAAACGACAGAAAAAACACCCGAACAATCTCTAACCGAAATGAATACCCAACGGCAAGCCCTCTATGATTGGTTATATACCATTGATGAATCGGTTCTGGATAAAACAGGTAGACACGCCACCCTCAATATTTTTACCATCGAGCAATTCCTCAAAATTTTATCGAATCATGAGCGTGACCATGCCCGTGATATTGCCGCTATCCTTAATATCACGGTATGAGGGCGCAATATATTACCGATGCGCCTTATGTTATAATATCAACATGAGGAAAATGGGATGGTCGCAGTGACGCATGTTGTCATTGAGGAAAGTCCGCACTCTATAGGGCGCGGTGCCAGTTAACGACTGGGCAGGGCAACCTGACGGAAAGCGCAACAGAGAACAGAGCGCCACCACGACCACCATCGTGTGTGGTAAGGGTGAAACGGTAGTGTAAGAGACTACCAGCATGATTAGCAATAGTCATGGCTAGGCAAGCCCCACCGAGAGCAAGACAGAACAGATGAATTGGGACTGCCCGTCCCGCAAAAAACATCGGGTATGTCGCAAGATGCGGTCAGCGATGACCGTACCAGAGAGATGACCATCACTCCCACAAGGAGTACAAAATGCGGCTTACAAGTTTTCCTCATGGCAAAATGCCCCTACAAGGGGCGTTTTGCGTTTAGATTGGTGATGAATATCATCTATGTGTGTTTGCATATTGATTGTTACAATCATTATCAAGCAAAAATCAAGGAGCATCACGATGGAAATTGCCATTGTCATTGGGATAACCACGGGGGTTATCATCTTATTTGTTAGCGACAAAATACGGGTAGATGTGGTGGCGCTCGGTGGGTTAATTGCCTTGCTCCTGACGGGCATTTTGACCACCAACGAGGCATTATCGGGTTTTTCGAGTACCAGCCTCATGAGCATCGCCTTTTTATTTGTGGTGGGTGAAGCGGTCTTTCGGAGTGGGTTAGCCGATACCATCGCAGAACGCATCTTTGTGTTTGCGGGGCAAGAAGAACGGCGCTTGCTATTGGTTTTATGCGTATCTGTTGCTATTTTATCGGCATTTATCAGTTCCACAGGGGTGGTTGCGCTCATGCTCCCCGCCGTGATTAGCCTCGCAGGTCGGCTAAAAATTTCACCATCGCGCTTGCTTATCCCCATGGCATTTAGTTCTCTATTTGGTGGCACATTCACCATCATGGGAACACCGCCCAACCTCATCGTGAGTGAAGCACTTGGCAAGGCGGGCTATGAACCATTCAACTTTTTCAGTTTTACCCCTGTCGGTGTATCTTTAGGGGTGATTGGAATTATCTTTTTAGTTACCCTACTCTATCGGCTTCTGCCAGATAGGTCAGAGAAGAGTACGATTCAATCTGCACCCACCCCCACCGAATTATTTGAGCTATATAACCTAGAAAATGCGTTATTCCGTGTACAGATTAATCCAGATTCACTCGCCAATCATCAGACTATAGAGCAACTCAATATTCGGCGTGAATATACGGTGAATATCGTCTCGATTATGCATCCTATCGCCACGCACAAGCGGGAACGCTCACCGCATCCCACCTATAACCCGCGCCCAGATGCTGTTTTGCTACAAGATGACATTCTGGTGCTACAAGGCGAAGAAAACGCGGTTAAGACCGTTTGTGACCGTTGGGGACTCACTATTTTAGGCGATGAAAATCTCGCCGCCAGCGATTTTATTACCACTCATGCGGGTATTGCCGAAATGCTCATCCGCCCACGCTCCACTTTCTTGGATAAAACACTCACAGAGCTAGAATTTCGGCAATATAACGTGACCGTGTTGGGGGTGCGCCGTGCGGGTAACGATGAATTTATCAGCACCCGCGATGTTCGGCTCAAATTTGGTGATATGCTCCTCGTTTATGGGCGCTGGCACGATATTTTTGCGCTCAAGCAACGTCGGCGCGATTTGGTGGTGATGGGCGAGCCAGAAGCCGAAAAATTTGGCGCGTTTCAACGCCGTTCCAATGCACCCATGACCCTACTCATCATGTTAGGGATGGTGGTCGCCACTGCGCTCAATCTTGTGCCACTGGTGACTGCCAGTATGGTCGCCGTACTCGCGCTCATTCTCACAAAATGCGTCACGATGGATGAGGCATATAATGCTGTGGATATGAAAAGCATCATCCTCATCGCCTGTATGATTCCGTTTGGGGTGGCACTCGAAAAAGTGGGTATTGCCGAGTCTATCGCCGTTTGGGGGACGACCACACTGGGCGAATTTGGTCCATTGGCGGTGATGGCAGGCTTATTTTTACTCACCTCATTTTTTACCCAAGTGCTATCCAACACCGTCACGGCGGTATTGGTTGCGCCAATTGCGATTGCCAGCGCGGGGCAGTTGGGGATTCAGCCACAAGCCTTTCTGATGACTCTCGCCGTTGCCGCATCGATGGCTTTTGCATCACCAGTCGCCACACCAGTCAATATGTTAGTGATGAGCGCAGGCAATTATCGCTTTACCGATTACACACGGGTAGGTATCATCCTCATTGGCATCAGTTTTGTCATGACCATGATTATCGTGCCGATATTATTCCCCTTCTGATATCAATCAATCACCAATAGGCGTGCGCGGTCATGCCTATTGGGATGCCCCGCGTTAGCAAGAATAATAATTTTATCATTAATTTTCCCGCGCTTTGTTATATAAAAATTAATGAAGTCTTATGTTGCCTTTAATTTTATATTATCAAAATAACAGGTATACTAAGATAATTATTTTGCATTTTAAGGAGAATTGTATGAATTATAGCAAATTACTGGGGTTAGGATTCATTTTGTCTATCCTCATTATGACCTTTATCACACCACAACCCGCACAGGCGGTCGCTTATACCATTAACCCAGCTAAATGGCAAATTGCGTTATGGGGCGCGAAAACGGGGTAGACCCCAATGGGTCTATCGCATTTGCACTTGGACCAGCTGGCGCACCTGCGGGTGTGGGTAGCTTGCGGGCAGATGTGCCAACCACAGCAGAAGGTTTTGCCATTGCTTGTGTTTATCAAAATATTCCCCTCAGCACCATCACCACATTGGGATATTCAACCCATACCAATAACGCAGTTGCGACATTTTCGATGTTTATCAACATTGATTATGACGGAGTGGGTGGCAATGAAGCATGGCAAGGGCGCTTGACCTTTGAACCTTATCAAACATTCACCGTGACACCCGGTGTATGGCAAACATGGAATGCGCTCAATGGAACATGGTGGGCATCAAATGTCACCGCCTCCGGTGGTAACTGCCCCCAAGCAAGTCCGTGTACATGGGCAAACGTACTGGCACTTTTCCCAAATGCCCGTATTCGGGACGGTGCCAGTGGCTTTATCGGTCATAAGGCAGGGTCTGGTTGGTCTGGTGGTGTCGTCACTTATGTAGACAATCTGCAATTTGCGACCAGTGGTGGCATTAACGACAGCTACGACTATGAACCCAATGTTCCCACCCTCACACTGACCAAATCTGCCCCTGCCACAGTCGCAGAAGCAGAAATATTTAATTATACCGTCACCCTCAACAACACCAGTGTTTTGACAAACGCCAACAACATCGTCATTGAGAATGTGTTGCCAGCAGGTGTGACCTATATATCCAATGACCTAGGCTGTACTGAGGCGGCAAATACCGTCACCTGCAATTTTGCATCATTGGCTGTGATTAGTAGCATCACCATCAATATCACCGTACAAACAGTCGGTGTATCGGGTGATATTCTGAGCAATACCGCGACAGCCGATGCCGATGAACTGGTAGCACCCATTTCATCCAACACCACCAACACGGGTGTGAATGTTGTTCCGCCAGTGGTTGTTGTGCCAGTTGTACCCGATGTATCTAGTGTCTCTGGTCCGCCCCAATGTAATGAGCCAAATAGCGATATTGTGGCGTTTGGCTTGCCAGATGGCATTTATTGTCGGACATTATTTGCCGAGGGTGGATGGCGTGTGACAGCAGGCGCGATCCCCGTAGAACTCGTGACGGCAGGCGCGATTCGTGCGGTAGATATTTATCGTGTCACAGGTGGTAGTGTGGTCACTGGTGAATTTGGCGGAGGCGTGCCAGTTTGTTTGGCGGGAGTTGGTCGGATGGTATTCTTGGATGCCAGCACCAGCCCACGTGCCCAAGTGGACATTCGTAGTTTTATAGATGGCAATTTTACCTGTGCCTTCCTGACTCATTCTGGAACACTGGTTTTGATGCCATAAAATTTCTATATCCCATCAAAAAACACCCCAATGGGGTGTTTTTTGATTTATTTCTCGTTGATGATGCCAAATATCATCGGGCGACGTTTGGTCTCGTTATAGAGCAAACGGCTTAGGCTATCTTGCAGTTTTTCGCGTCTGCGCCCATTTTTATTGTTGGGGTTGGTCATCACTTCTTGAATCGTATTGCGAATTTGCTCTAGCAGGGTATCTGCCTCACGCAAATAGGTAAACCCGCGTGAGATAATTTCTGGCTGACCCAAAACCTTCCCTGTGCGACCATCCACATTCACAGACACAATCATAAACCCGTCTTGTGCCAAAACTTCACGGTCATGAATCACAGCGCGTCCCACATCACCCACACCGCTACCATCCACAAAGACATATCCACCAGGGACACGCTCACCGACCTTCACACCATATTTATCCATCTCAATAACCGTGCCGTTTTCGACAACAAAGGCATTATCACGATGCACACCTGTCCCAATAGCTATGTTTGCATGTTCGTATAGGTGGCGCAATTCGCCGTGGGTTGGCAAAAAGTATTTTGGCTTGACCAAATTGAGGAGCAACTTCATCTCGTCTTGTGACGCATGACCAGACACATGCACTTTTTCGATGGGGTCATAAATCACATTTGCGCCCAAACGGAACAAGCGGTTGATGGTACGATAGACAAATTCCTCATTCCCCGGAATGGGATGCGAGGACAAAATAATCGTATCACCCGATTTCGCTTCTAACTGGCGATGTTGCCCGGTAGATACTTTGGTGAGTGCCGCAGTCGGCTCGCCTTGTGCGCCTGTGAGCATGACCACAATTTCATGGTCTGATGTGCTGTTCATTTTGCTCACATCGAGGAGCATATCATCTGGCAAGTTCAAAATACCTAACCGACGCGCCATTTTCACATTTTCGGTCATGCTATGCCCCGCAATGGCGACCTTGCGCCCGTGTCTTTGGGCGGCATTAACGACTTGTTGCACCCGTGAAATGAGTGAGGCGAATGTAGCGACAAAAATACGCCCTTTCGCCTCTTTGAACACACGGTCAAAGGCTTCATCAATGACTGTCTCGGAAGGTGTCCAACCGAGTTTATCGGCATTGGTGCTTTCTGCCATGAGTAGTGTCACCCCTTCTGCCGCAAATCGGGCAAGGCGGGCATAATCGGGTGGTTTGCCATCTACAGGGGTATTATCAAACTTATAATCGCCGCTATAAACAATCAATCCAACAGGGGTATAGATGCCAAATCCCACACAATCTGGAATACTATGGCACATATGAAAACTTTCCAATAAAAACGGACCAATTTTTAATTTGTCACCTGCGACAAAGGTATTGATTTTGGTCTTATTCAACGCACGGCGGTCTTTGAGGCGCACCTCTAATAACCCCGCTGTGAGGGGTGTGGCATAAATCGGGGTGTTTGGGAACGCTTCGACCACATGCGATACCGCACCAATATGGTCTTCATGCCCATGTGTATACACAATGGCATGAATTTTGAGGTCTTTACGCTCTTGCAAATAACGGAAATCGGGGATGATATAATCTACACCGTGCATGTCGTTGGCAGGGAACATAATGCCTGTATCAATAATGAACGCATCGTTCCCCATCTCGAACACGGTCATATTTTTACCAATTTCACCGAGTCCACCAATAGGTATTATTCGTAATTTCGCTTTTGCCATAAGCAAACAGGACTCCGCATTATCTGTGAGAATGCCGAGTCAATCCATCCTTTCAATTAAAATAGAATTAAACTAGCAACCAACGCAATCAGAAACTCAATCTCTTGTTTGTTCAACCGATACAATTAAACGCCCCTGATGAGCGCGACTAGACCATTTTGGAGCAATTAGGGGGCAATGCCCGACAATATCCGATATATCAATTAGAGGGGATATTTCCTATTGCTATAGCCTACAATAATCCAAAATAAGGAAAATGTCAAAAAACTGCTCAAAATCGGCGGGGAATGGTGTGATTAGGGGAACAATAGGCGCAAGGGTCTGCGCCAATTATTATTTTTAATTAAGCCTGAATATAGCGCATACACAGCGCCTCATGCACACGGTTGCTCACCCGCAAAACGGCATCGGGGTTATAATCGCCAACCACCCCGCCCTCTTCTTGATAGGTATTGACCAAAATCCGCCCCCAATTGCCTGTACTCCGCAATTTATAGTCGTGGATATATTGCTCCACCACTTGGGCAGACACCCCACTAGGCGGGGCTAACATGCGTTGGAGGCTAAAATACACATCATCAATATCGCGGGGCGAAATATATGCCATGTCGGTCAGATGCTTGTGCATATATACCCGTTTCATCTCATAAAATTCTGCCAGCGTCATGCTTGTGCCTGTGGCTGTTTTGAGGATAAGGTCACTACACACACGGTCAGATTCATCGTGTTGTGCCATAAACACATCGTGGTCTAAGGGACCAATCAACGCCCACAAAATTTTATCTTCCATCATCGGCGCTAAATCTGCCCCATAGCGCCGATAATAATTTTCTAGCAGGGCGTGGGTAAACTCAAAATCGGTCAACACGGCGGCTTGACGCGATGCAGAGATATTCACAGGCATCCCCGTAGATTCTAGGGTACAAATGCGTTTACTGCTCCCTAAATCGGGGCGTAAACGCCCGATGAGGCTGTGCATGGCAGAAGTGGGGATATGATGCGAATTAGAATAGAGCAATGCCCGCGCCATCGCATTGGCTTTTTCGGATTTGAGCAAATCGGCATATCGCTCCAAATCACCCGCAATCAGATGTGGGCTGAGAGGGATGGTGATGGTCTCGCCTGTGACGGTGGTACGGCGCAGATATTCCCGCGTGCAGAGTAATTCTGGGTCACATACCCCATTCACAAATGGGCTACCCTTCAATACGGCGCTATTTGCCACGGCTGTCGCGCTTCGGAGCATGGTATAAAAGGCAAAAATGCCGAGTGCTTCGGAGCGACCCGCCAAATCCAGATGGATATGGCATCCCTGAAGGCGAAATACCTCCACCACATTGGCATTGGGGTCTATATGATACCGTTTTTTGGCTTCTGCCAAGCGTTCCCGATAATCGTCAAATAAATTATTCACCTCGACCATCAAATCCACCGCCGTATGCACTTTGGGGTCATCTGTTAGGTGAAAATCACTCTTGATGGGATAGGCGGCAGAAATGGCGGTATAGAGTCCTGTGGATTGGCTAGTGAGTGCCAATGCCGATAAAATACCTTCTAATGCCGAGCGTGTGCGATTATAGCCAATACCAGGGGCGACATGTGCCTCTATTTGATATTGGCACGCCTCGCGGTCTACTTGTGGGGTAATACCCAAGCGTCTGGCATGAGTTTGATATAAATTCATATAGGCGAGAACTTCATCCTCTTTTGGTGCATCGCCATTGGGATGATATAACCCCAATTCGAGTTCTGCACCAATGGCGCGGATTGCACCGCTTACATCGTCTGTTTCTTCTAAATTGACATGATTCACACTGGGGTTAAGGTTATAGGGGATAATACTCTGTGAGAGGGTTTTGCCACTGCGATACCGTCCACTCACCACACTCCCCAAAATGAATGTATTGTCGCCATAATGCCCCAAAATCACATTGGCAGAATGGGTGTCGTCTAATCCATAATAAGCAGAAACTTTAATGCCCAATTTTTGGCTAAAAAAATCGAGGTCGAAGGTATCATCAACCGATTGTGAGGCAATTTCTTTTAGGGTCTGATTAAAAATAGATTTTGTTTCTTCAATAAGCATCCATGGGATACTCTGGCTAAAGGCGATAATTTGGTCGTTTGTTGGTAGCGGATTGTCCATGCCCATTATCCTTTGGGTAATGTGGGTATGTTAGGTGGATTTAAGCCCAATTATAGCCCATTTTCATCCAATAGACACGGTTTATGCAAGTTGAGATTTTGCACAATACCCCTACGTTCAGGTTGCCCAATTGTGGTACACTATATAATTGTGGCAAGTGTTGTTGATACCACTTTTCAAAAATTTTTTCTATTGATTAATGAGGGAAATTCAGTATGGCTTACGATAAAATTGTTGTGCCGTCACAAGGGCAAAAAGTAACCATTGTTGATGGCAAACTGCACGTCCCAGATAACCCCATCCTCGCATTTATTGAAGGTGATGGCATTGGCTACGACATTATGACCGCCAGCAAACGCATTTGGGATGCCGCTATAGAAAAAGCCTATGGTGGCAACCGCAAGGTGTCGTGGATGGAAATTTATTGTGGCGAAAAAGCCGCAGGCTTGTATGGTGGCAATTATATGCCAGAAGAAACATTCGATGCCCTGCGCGAATTTATGGTGGGCATTAAGGGACCGCTCACAACCCCCGTTGGCGGTGGTTTCCGTAGCCTCAATGTCACTTTGCGCCAAGTGCTAGATTTGTATCAATGTGTGCGCCCTGTGCGTTGGTTCAAGGGTGTGCCTAGCCCGCTGAAAAATCCACAAGATATAGATGTGGTCATCTTCCGCGAAAACACCGAAGATGTCTATGCGGGTATCGAATTTGAAGCGGGTTCAGAAGAAGGCAAAAAACTCGAAGCCTTCCTCAAAAATGAACTCGGGGCAGAAATCCCCTTCCCCAATTCTGGCATCGGCATCAAGCCCATCAGCGAATTTGGGAGCAAGCGCCTCATCCGCGCCGCCATCCGTTATGCCATTGACCGCAAACGCAAAAGTGTGTCACTGGTGCATAAAGGCAATATCCAAAAATTCACCGAAGGCGCATTCCAAAAATGGGGCTATGAAGTTGCCGCCGAAGAATTTCCAGAAGAAACCATTAGCTGGGATGAAGTAGATAAAAAACACGGCGGAAAAGTGCCTGCGGGCAAAATTCTCATCCAAGACACCATCGCAGACATCATGTTCCAAAAGATGTTGCTCCGCCCCAGCGAAAATGATGTGTTGGCGACCATGAACCTCAATGGCGATTATCTGAGTGATGCCGCTGCCGCCGAAGTTGGTGGTGTGGGGATTGCCCCTGGTGCCAATATTGGTGATACCGTTGCCCTGTTTGAAGCCACACACGGCACCGCCCCCAAATACACCAATTTGGATAAAGTGAACCCTGGCTCATTGCTCTTTAGCGGTGTCATGATGCTCGAATATCTTGGCTGGCAAGAAGCCGCCGACCTCGTAACCAAAGGCTTTGAACGCACCATTGAGCAAAAAATCGTCACCTACGATTTTGCCCGTCAAATGGAAGGTGCAACCGAAGTTAAAACCAGCGAATTTGCGACCCGTATCATCGAAAATATGGGTTAGTCTCAATTAATTCACAACGAGGGGCGCATAGCATTGCGCCTCTCATATTATATCCCTATAATGACCCACAAAAAAATATCCGTTTGCCACCCAAAAAGGGGTTATATTGCCATGAGTAAGGTTATTATCACCAGCACCAATACCCGCACCAGCGCAGAAATGCTTTATAAGACACTAAAAGCCGATTTTGGGAATAATGTGGTCTTGGGATTTGACGGTTTCATTTCCGATGGAGAAAATCCAGAAGAGCGTATCAAGCAAGCCGTCATTGGCGCAACTGTTATCATCGTCCTTATCGGGAATAATTGGTTAGCCGATGGTTGGGCATCAGACCCCAGCTACTACCAGCGATTGGGGCTTATCACTGCCCTATCAGAGAAAAAACCTGTGTTATTTATCGCTGTGGATGAGGCAAAAATGCCGTCTGCTGACCAATTACCGCCAGAATTAGCATCCATCGCAGAGCGCATCCCCCTCCCCTTACGGGCGACTCGGTTTCGGCAAGACGCACAAGCCATATCCGAGACATTAGAGCGATTCTTGGCAAAACAAGTCACAGTACCCACTTCTGCGGGACAATATAAATTGCCAACGCTGGTTTTAGCCAATGGCTGGGAGCGATTTTTTGCCTATATGATAGATGCCTTTATCCTCAATGCGCTACTGAGGATATTAGAAAATACCGCAGAGGCGCAAATCCGTAGCGCGTTTTCGTTGGATGAAGCCAGAACGGTGCTATTGGTATATCTGATTTTTGCCTTCACCCTCTATACCACTTATCAAATTCTGTGTGGGGCGCTGGGTGGGCAGACACTTGGCAAAATGATTATTGGCACCCGTGTGGTCAAACCCAATGGTGATTTATTGGGGTGGCGCGATGCGCTTCTACGGGCATTCGGGTATATCCTCAACGGATTCACCTTTGGCATAGGCTTTGCGTGGTTATTGGTGGATGACAAACGACAAGGCTGGCACGATAAAATTGCCAAGACGATTGTGGTCAAGATTCGCCGTTAAAAACGAAAAATTTCCAAAAAAGTTGCGTAATTACTATTCATTTGCCCATTTATGGCTTATGCTTATTTTTATAGTATGTCAGAGATGAGGATATATCATGAATACACCCGCGACAGTTTTAGTGGTAGATGATGAGTGGATAAATCGTGAATTGATAGAAGGGGTACTCTCTGTATTCAATTATCAGGTATTGCTGGCAAATAGTGGAGATGCGGCGCTCAAATTGCTTACTCATCAACAACCAGACCTAATTGTGATGGATGTGCGGATGCCCGGTATGGATGGCTATGAATTATGCCACGCGGTTAAATCGAATCCACAGACGGCACATATCCCCGTTATCATGGTTACCGCGCTTGAATTGAATGATGAAGAACGCCAAAAAATAGCCAATGCAGGGGCAGATGATGTCGTGAGCCGTATGAAAATTACCAAAGCATTGGTGGAAAAAATAGACCAGCACCTCTCACAATCCATCGCCCGTTAGCAAATCGGTGTTTGCCAAGCGGTGTTGTGTTGTGTATGATGTGTGTTGCATGATATTTATGCACCAAACATAATGATGATAGGTTATTCTCATGCTTGGCAAACGCCCCCCAATAAAACATCGTCCAACTTATTCCCGCCACCGTACCCCTAGCTGGCTCATCTTTTTGGTAGCGATTGCGTTGGTCTTTGGGGTGTATTATATCTGGTTGGGTGTGCGCGACTTTTTGGGGAGTAACACGCTCAATGTTCAGCAAGCCACCCGTACCGTATCGGCGGGCATAACCTCCACCGCCCAACAAGTCGCCACTCAAGATGCCTATACACCCTTCCCCACTTTCACCCCCTTGCCAGAATGTACCGATTTTGTCGTCACGGTGGAACGCGCCATCGTCCGTGCCACACCCAATACGGGTGCGCCTGTGTTGACAACCTATACGCAAGGCCAAATTGTGTGTGTGATTAGCCGTGCGCCAGAAAATCCAGAATGGTATCTGATAGACACCGACAGAGAATCACGGCGGGTCAATGTGGGTTATATGTTTGAAGAAATTATAGAAGCACAAAATCCCACTCCCACCGCTTCGATGACCTATACCCCACCGCCAACAGTGACAATTGCGCCAACCCGCACCCCATCGGACACACCCACACCGACTATCACCCCC
>Ga0163154_10001829_pt1 | contig 32181 bp, 18 predicted proteins | sample OliLakLV19MP9P1_FD_148649 | JGI IMG/M metagenome (GOLD analysis project Ga0163154, IMG submission 148649) | Freshwater microbial mat bacterial communities from Lake Vanda, McMurdo Dry Valleys, Antarctica - Oligotrophic Lake LV.19.MP9.P1 | ecosystem: Environmental > Aquatic > Freshwater > Lake >... | reverse complement strand
TTACCCAAGGCCGGCCGCTTTAAAAATCATCAAAAATAAAATTAAACAAAAGCAGTTTTACAAAGACCACGAAATACCCACCAGTGAATTTATCATTACACAAAATACAGAAGAGTTAAAACAGCTTGAGCATTTTTTACCAGCAGTTCATAAAATCGGTGAAGGTGGGTACGATGGTAAAGGCGTACAAATTATTCGTACTTCATCAGATATTGACAAAGGCTTTAATTTGCCCGCTGTGTTGGAAAAAATGGTGGCAATTCATAAAGAAATTGCCCTGATAGTTGTAGTGAGTGAGAAAGGTGAAACGGCATTGTACCCCCCGGTTGACATGGTTTTTGATAGCAGGCTTAATTTATTAAGTTACCAGATAAGCCCGGCTGATATTCCGGAAAATGTTTTGTGGATGGCAGAAGCCATCTCACTAACAGTTGTAAAGGCATTGCAAAGCCCCGGTATTTTTGCGGTGGAGTTATTTGTTGATAAGGAAGGCAGGGTATTGGTAAATGAAACAGCACCAAGGGTGCATAACAGCGGCCATCATACCATTGAGGCCAATTACTCATCGCAGTTTGATATGCTTTGGCGCATTATGCTGCAATATCCTTTGGGAAATACAGAGCATATACTACCTGCAGCCATTGTAAACATAATTGGTGCAGAAAATTGTACAGGCACACCCATATATGAGGGGCTTGAAAAGGTACTGGAGATACCGGATGCATTTGTACATATTTATGGAAAAACCACTACCAGGCCAGGCCGTAAAATGGGCCATATAACCATTTTAAGTAAAGAAAAACAGGAATTGATACACCAGGCCAACAGGATACTACAAACACTAAAAGTAAACAGCAACGGGTAAACTATATACCCTATTTGTACTATAATAATTTTTTACAACTTTTCACTTTAAAGCGTGAACTTAGCGTCCTTTTAAACCTCAATAACTAACTTACCGCATCTTAGAATGAGAAAATTTACACCTAAGCTTTTGATATTAGTAGCAATACCCTTTCTTTTGCATGCCTGCAAGGGTGCATCTACCAATGAAAAAAAAGAAGCCCCTAAACCATCAGCTCCTAAAGTAGATGCATATATAGTTTCAACAGCCGCAGTCAGCAACGAAATTGAAGTACCCGGCAGTCTTGCTCCATTTGAAGAAACTAATTTACAGCCCGAAGTTTCCGGCAGGGTAACCGGAATATTTTTTAAGGAAGGTGCAACAGTAAACCAGGGTGCTGTGCTGGTTAAATTGTATGATGCCGATTTGCAGGCACAGGCAAAAAAACTACAGGTACAGTTAGCCATCTCTAAAAAAACAGAAGAACGCCAGGCCGAGCTGCTTAAAATAAACGGTATCAGTCAGCAGGATTACGACCTAAGCTTGTTATCTGTAAAAAATCTTCAGGCAGATATAGATATTTTACAAACCAATATTTCCAAAACTTCATTAAGAGCACCATTTACCGGTAAAGCTGGTTTAAGGAACATCAGCATGGGCGCCTATATCAGTCCATCAACAGTGGTTACCACCATCAGGGAAGTGGCTAAGCTTAAATTGTTGTTTACAGTGCCGGAGCGGTACAGTGCAAAAATGAAAACGGGTAATTTGATTCAATTTAAAATTGATGGCAGCGACAATATTTTTTCTGCAACCATTATCGCCACAGAAAATAGTGTTGCCGAGGATACCAGGAGTATGAAGGTAAAAGCTACGGTAGGCCGGGAAAGCAGTACATTATTTGCAGGAGCATTTGCAAAAGTGCAATTATCATTGGGTACCAACGAATCTGCGTTAATGATACCAACGCAGGCAATTATTCCACAGGCAAGAGGTAAAAAAGTAATGTTATATACAAACGGAATGGCCAACCTTGAATCTGTAACTACAGGGGTGAGGGATACAGCAATGGTTCAAATTACCAGTGGATTAAAAGCAGGAGATACCGTTATAATAACAGGTTTATTAACTATAAAACCAGGGAGTAAAGTACAATTGAATCCTATCAGGTAGTTTCACCTCCTCTAAGCAATTTGCAGAAAAATAAACCAAAATTGATTGTTCAATGTTATGCTGTCGTTCTTTGCAAGTTGTATTAAAGATAGAAATATTAATAGTACAGGAATAAAGAACAGGGACATGGATTAAAAAGCAATCATTTAAAACAACGATTAAGTGAATATATCCGAACTAAGTTTACGCAGACCAGTAATGGCAATTGTAATCAGTATCATTATCATTTTATTTGGTGTGATAGGTTTTACCTTTTTGGGTATAAGGGATTATCCAGCCATTGATCCGCCAAACATCAGTGTGCGAACCAATTACCCGGGTGCCAATGCAGATATCATTGAATCACAAATTACAGAACCCCTCGAAAAGGCCATTAACGGAGTTGCCGGCGTAAAGAATATAACGAGCAGTAGCAGCCAGGGTACCAGCAGCATCACGGTGGAATTTGAACTTAACAGCGATCTTGAATCTGCGGCCAATGATGTTCGGGATAAAGTATCGCAGGCTACCAATGGACTACCTTCCGATTTGGACGCCCCGCCGGTTGTAACAAAGGCCGATGCCAGCAGCGATCCGATAATAAGCATGACCGTGCAAAGCAACACCCGCAACCAGCTGCAGGTTACGGAATATGCCAACAACGATTTACTGGAAAAACTTCAAACTATACCTGGAGTTAGTACCATTGTAATATGGGGCGAAAAAAGATATGCCATGCGTATCTGGCTCAACCCATCCAAATTAAGCGCTTACAACCTAACACCACGTGATGTGCAGGTGGCCCTGCAAAATCAAAATGTGGAATTGCCGTCAGGAAAAATAGCAGGCAATGCCACAGAACTTTCTGTACGAACATTTGGTAAAATCAATACGGAAGAGGAATTCAATAATGTAATAATTAAAAGTATAAATGGTGCAGATATTAAATTAAAAGAAATCGGAGAAGCAGTATTAGGTCCGGAAAATGAAGAAAGTATTTTAAAGGAAAGCGGTGTGCCCATGATAGCATTGGCACTGATACCGCAACCCGGATCAAACTATATAGCTATTGCTGATGAATTTTACAAACGCTTTGCGCAAATACAAAAACAGGTACCGGATGATATTAAACTGGATATTGGTTTAGACCAGACCAAGTTTATCCGGCGCTCCATCTCTGAAGTAAAGGAAACACTGTTGATAGCCATTATACTGGTGGTACTCATTATTTATCTTTTCTTTAGAGACTGGCTTATTGCTATTCGTCCCCTTGTTGATATTCCTGTTTCGCTCATTGGTGCATTCTTCATCATGTATCTATGTGGATTTACCATTAACGTGCTCACCTTGCTGGCCATCGTACTGGCAACAGGTTTGGTGGTAGATGATGGTATTGTAGTTACGGAAAATATCTATAAAAAAATGGAACAGGGCATGAACAAGTGGCAGGCAGCAAGGGAAGGTTCCAAAGAAATTTATTTTGCCGTAATTGCTACTTCCATTACGCTGGCCATTGTGTTTTTACCCATCATTTTTCTACAGGGATTTGTAGGCAGGCTCTTTAGGGAATTTGGTATTGTGGTGGCAGGTGCCGTACTAATTTCTGCTTTTGTATCGCTTACGTTAACACCGGTGCTAAACGTAAAAATGACAACCAAGGTACACAAACACTCCTGGTTTTACAATGTAACTGAGCCCTTTTTTCGTGGGCTCGAAAACAACTACCGCAGATCGTTGAATGCCTTTATGAAAGTACGTTGGATGGCCTGGGTGCTGGTAGCAGCCTGTTTTGGAATTATATATTTTATTGGCAACTCCATACCATCCGAGCTGGCACCTTTAGAAGACCGCAACCAGTTCAGACTCACCGTGTCGGCACCCGAAGGAACATCGTATGATTATATGGACAGGTATATTGACAAATTAATACAATTTGTAGAAGATTCTGTTCCCGAAAAAAAGGGATTGATTAGTGTGACAGCACCTGGTTTTACCGGTTCCGGATCGGTAAATACAGGGTTTTTAAGAGCTTTGCTGGTAGATCCAAAAGACCGCCATCGTTCACAGCAGGAAATTGTGAATATGGTTACCAGGAACTTATATAAATACCCCGAAGGCCGTGCTTTTGTAATTCAGGAACAAACCATATCAGTAAGCAGAAGGGGGGGGTTACCGGTGCAGTTTGTAATTCAGAATGTAGATTTTGATAAGATTAAGTCGCAGCTTCCAAAGTTTTTAGAAGAGGCAAACAGAAACCCGGTTTTTCAAGGTGTGGATGTTGATTTGAAATTTAACAAGCCGGAACTGCGGGTTTTAATTGACCGATTAAAGGCAAGTACATTGGGCGTAAGCATTCAGGATATTTCTGAGACCCTGCAACTGGCACTCAGCAACCGCCGTTTTGGCTATTTTACAAAAGAAGGCAAACAGTACCAGGTAATAGGACAGGTAGCAAGAAATGACCGGGATGACCCTTCTGACCTTAGAACCCTTTATGTGCGCAACAGCTCAGGACAATCTATTTCCCTCGATAATTTGGTTACCCTGGTGGAAGAAAGTACACCACCAACCATCTATCATTTTAACAGGTATAAATCTGCAACTATTTCGGCCGGGCTTGCGCAGGGCAAAACAGTAGGAGATGGCATTAAAGCAATGCAGGAAATTTCTAAAAAAATACTGGATCAAAGTTTTTCCACTTCTCTTACCGGAACTTCAAGAGATTTCTCGGAAAGCAGTAGCAATACCAGCTTCGCTTTTATTCTTGCCCTTATATTAATTTACCTTGTTTTATCCGCACAGTTTGAAAGCTTTATTGATCCCTTTGTAATTATGATCACTGTGCCATTGGCGCTTGCTGGTGCCATATTATCGCTATGGATATTTAACCAGACAATCAATATTTTTTCACAGATTGGAATGATTATGCTGATAGGTTTGGTAACCAAAAACGGTATTTTAATTGTGGAATTTGCCAACCAGAAATTACAAGCTGGCAGTAAAAAAATACCTGCTGTAACAGAGGCTGCCACCGCAAGGCTCAGGCCAATTTTAATGACAAGTCTTGCCATGAGCCTTGGTGCGCTGCCACTGGCTTTATCACTAGGTGATGCCTCTACCAGCCGCATTCCATTGGGTATTGTAATTGTAGGTGGTATTATGTTTTCGTTACTGCTTACCTTGTATATTGTACCGGCTATGTACTCTTACCTTTCATCCAAAAAGAAAGTTTATGAAGAATTGCAGTGATGAACCGTTAACCAAATTATTTTTTTTGACCCCGGCTTTTAATCCTTGTGCATCATCCTTGCATCGCCCTCTTGTACGGATGCAGCTTAAAGCATCTTTTATTATGCAACTTAAAAATACCTGTTTATCCACTATGCTGTTTTTATCCAATCAATCAAAAAAAGTTGGGTTGGTTTCCTATCAAATACAACAGTATACTACCGGTTTTTATCTTAAATATGCTGTTGTATTCCTGGTAACATGCATCCCTTTTTTAGTAGCAGCTCAATCGCCTGTATTATCATTAAAAGAGGCTGTAACAATTGCCATGAAAAATAATTTTGATGTGGTGATTGCAAAAAATGTAACCGATATTGGTAAAATAAATAACAATTGGGGTAATGCCGGTGCCTTACCGGTAATAAGTGCTACTGCTAATAGAACATTAGCCACCAATAATATAGAGCAGGCATTAGCAAATGGAACTTCTAACAAAAGAGACGGGGCATCGGTTAATAATTTTAATGCAGGTGTAGCAGTAAACTGGCAGTTTTTTGATGGCATGCGTATGTTCGCCACAAAAAAACGATTAGAAGAATTAGAAAAAATCGGTGAACTCAGTTTTACTAAAATGGTGAATGAAGCTGTCTACAATTTAATAACTGCCTATTACGATATTGTACGGCTCAACCAGCAGGCTATTGCTGTTAAAGAGGTTATTGGCCTTTACCAGGAAAGACTAAAAATTGCTGAAACAAGGTTTAATATTGGCAGTAGCGCCAAACCAGACCTGCTTCAGGCAAAGGTTGACTTAAATGAACAACAATCCGCACTACTGCTCATCGATAACAGTATCAGTATTGGCAAAACAAATCTCAATAATATTCTGGCAAGACATCCCTCAACCCCCTTTGAAATAAAAGATAGTTTCTCCATTTCCAAGCCAATTGATTTGGTGGCTATTCAACAAAAAATTGACACACAAAATCCGGATGTATTGCTGGTAAAAAGTAACCTTGCTGTATTGATGCAAACAAAAAAAGAAATTAATGCCGATCGTTTACCTACTGCATCTTTAAACGGCAACTATAATTTCATCAAAAATAAAAGTGGAGGTGGATTTATTTTACTCAATCAAACCTATGGCCCGTCTGCTACCCTTGGCATCAGCATACCAATATTTAGAGGCGGTGTTGTAAAACAGCAGTTAAAAGTTGCAGACATCAATATCAAGAATCAGCAAATTGCAGCGGCCCAATTAAGGAATCAGTTACAAAGCACTTTAATTAACAGTTACGCCAATTACAATAATGGGTTAAAATTGGTAACAATGGAGCAGCAAAATCTGGTTATCGTAAAAGAAAATAATTTTATTAATTTGGAACGGTTTAAAAAATCATCCATCACATCAGTAGAATTAAGGCAGGGACAAATTAATTATTCCGATGCACAAACAAGACTCATCAATGCCCAGTTTGTATCCAAAATTGCGGAGGCAGATATGCTGTTGCTTTCGGGTGAAATTGTAGACTGATATCTTTAGAAACACCATTGTAAATGATTTATGTTCTCAAAAATTTTCTGGTGTATTGTTCAAAGAATGATATAATCTTGCATGACAGTTTAAAAGATTACAACTTGATGTGGTATTTATTTAATTCAGGTTTAAATAAAAAGACACATTTTATGCAACCGACAACTAACTAAAAATCACAAACTAAATATTTACAATGAGCGAGCAAATATCAACCAATAAGCCATCAACCGTTTTAGTAGGTATAGTAATGGGTAGCGAAAGCGACCTCGATATTATGAAAGGTGCAGCCGAAATGTTGCGTCAATTTGATGTAGAGCCGGAACTTACCATTGTATCGGCCCATCGCACGCCGGAGCGTTTACGGGAGTATGCAACCAAGGCAAAAGAGCGGGGATTAAAAGTAATTATAGCAGGTGCAGGTGGAGCTGCACATTTGCCGGGCATGATAGCCGCCAATACTATTTTGCCCGTAATTGGTGTACCGGTAAAATCTTCCAACTCTATCGATGGCTGGGATAGCATGTTGTCTATTTTGCAAATGCCCTATGGTGTACCGGTAGCAACCGTTGCATTAAATGGTGCAAAAAATGCAGGTATTTTAGCTGCACAGATATTGGCCTTACATGATACTTCTATCGCCGGTAAGCTGGAAGCATACAAAGAATACCAGGATGATATTGTAATGGAAAGTGTAAAAAATGTAAAGCGCTTTGGGTTTACCAACGAGTTTGATAAATAACTTTTTCAGTAGTAGACTATAGTTTATAGTAGCTTAGGTATTTTGTATCTTAATAGTTAATCCATTTTTATTCATCAATAAAAATGGATTTTTTTTGATGAATAATTTTTTAACAAGCAATTCAATGTTCTTTATTTTGGTAATAATATAACATCGAATTGGATAACAACTGTTATTTAATAACAACTTCTTTTATTACAGTTTCGCCCAGCGCTTCATTTACCCTTTCTATAATTTTTTCTTTTTGGTACATTAGCTCATTTTTTAAAGGAGCTACCTGCGATTCAATAAACAGCGTTTGGTTAACTATTTTAATTTTGTCGGTGTATTTGGCAATTGTTTTGCCCATAATCTTTTCCCATACATCTTCAATCTGCACTGCATGTATGCCACTCTTTAAGCGGCTTTGTTTTAAAAATTGTTGTAAAGCATCCTGCATTGAATATTCACCCATGTAGTAAAAGTAAATTGTTTTTTGCCAAAAGAAAAATAGATCATCGGGTTGAAATGGCTACCTTAACGCTAAGAAAAATGTTACAGAAACAGCCAGTTTTTATTTAGCAGTTATCAGCTGCTGGTTAAATCCATTTTTAATAATGGCGCCAGTTTCCTTTCCGATTCCGGTAATAGATATCATATTTAATGGAAATTCCAGTAGCACATGGCATAAGCTTAAAAAGTACAACCATTGAAGGCCAAGCCCATAATTATAGCCATATAAAGCAAGTGAAACAACCCACAAAACAAGCACAACAATAAATCTCATTTTTGGTACTTTATGCCAGCGGATAATTTCGGTTTTACTAAACCAGTTTAAATAATGATACGTATAAGCAAAAGCTATAAAACGCATCAGTAAAATACCTGCCTGCGAGTGAAAAACAACATTGGCAGCATTGCTAAAATCAAGTACCGGTTTTTCTGTGCCTTCGTAAACCACCAGGTTACCTGCAGCATCTTTCAATTGCGGAAATTGAACCCCAAACATTTCTCTTAAAAAGGCCAGATTGATATCAAAGAAACCTTCACCACCGGCTTTGTAAGAATCCTGTCCGTATTGGGTAACGGCTACAAAAATGCTGTCTTTAAATAACAGGAACAATAGCACCGGACAAATGATGAAAATAAAAAAAGAGATTAACCCACTTTTGCTCCGGTTTTTTAAAGCGCCGAATAAAATAAAAAAGCCGGTAAATACATACACATGAACCAATGTGGGTACCAATGCACCAATAAAAAACGCAAAGCCATCCCTTTTATCAGGCTGAAAAATTACATTGGAAATGAGTAGTATAAATAACAGTCCCACTATCTTAACAACAGCGTTTTTTACAAACACCATTAAGAGAGCACCAGCCAGTGCAACGAAAATTATCTTATTGCCAAAATTGCTGCCCAAGGGCCAGTTCCAGTCATATTTATAGGCAATGTTTTCAAATAATATTAATGCTCCTATTGCCCACATAACAAGGTGATCGTATTTCCCTTTGGTAAAATATTGTCTGTCGTGCAGCCAGCTTATTTCTGTTAGATAGTGTAGTGGGCCCATTACGGCATAAGCAAATAAAAAAACTTCAAAGGGCATAATAAAAGCTGCTATGCAACTTGCCAGCATAAGGCCCATGTTTACAACATTAATCCGGGTATCTTTCATCATACTTCTAAAATAGTTTTACAGGGGAACACGTTGGTTGCAGTTGCTTTTGTGTTTATAAATATACTATTGCAAGTATGTAAAAAATAGAGCTTGCTAACTGGCTTCAAAAATATAGAATTTGATTGTTACCTGAAAATTCAATTATAAAAAAATGCCATCCAAATAAAGCAGGTCATCATCATCAAAAATAAACGGGAAAGCCACTATTTAATGGTTTGTTATGTAGAAATTCAACTAACCACCTAAACCCCTAAATCCCTAACCATCTACATAAGATTGTATATACCACGAATTAATCAGTAAAACTATTTTTTGTTACAAAGTTTCGTCGGGGTATAGTCTTTGTTTGCTGTTTAAATATTTATTGCCGATTATTTCACTCAGTGGTTTTTGATACACTTTGCTTTCCAGCCATGATATTATATCGAGGTAAGCAAATGTTCTTGTTTGAAAACGGTTCTTTTCCAGTTTTTTGATGCTGTGTAAAAAATTTTCCAGCTCCTGTTTAATTTTGCTCCTCGGTTGCAGAAAAGAATTACGAAGGAACTTAAACATGATTTCTTCTACCACAGTCAGGTTGCCCATCTTAGCCATATACCGGTAAACAGATTTTACCAGTGAATCAATAATTTCAAAATTACCCAACTCATAATGTGCCATTAAATGCAGCAGCCTTGAGTAGCACTGAAGGTCTATCCTAAGGTCAATATTATCATTGATTATTTTTTGGAGGTAGTCAACGGCAATATCATAATTGCCGCTGCCAAAATAAAGGTTGGCAATTTTGTAATTAAATACAAGGATGCGGTGGTTATCAAGGTATAAATCGTATTCCTTAAGTTTAGCTTCCAGTTCAGGAACCATTTTAAGGCCTTCAGCAAAGGTTCCCAACATAAAATGCTGGTTAATGGTAGCGCTGTTGATGTAGATAAAAGTTTGTATCCGGTGGTTATCATGGTGATTGGCCAGGGGAGTAGCAGCAAACTCCTTAAACTCTTTCAACGTAATTTCAAAACCTTTAAAGTTTCTTAAATCAAAGTGTGCATTCAGCAAATTGTGCAGGCCTTTAATGTAATAACCGGTTTCTACTTTTATCATTAAGGGCTGTTCATTAAAAATGTTATTCCATTTTTGTGCATAGCGGTAGTACATTAAAAAATCCTGCCTTATAAAGGCATACCAGCAATAGCTTTGGTACAAATAAAATCTTTCGTAAAAGCCTGTTTGTGTAGTAGCATTGTCGGGTAGGTTTTTATTGAAAAAAGCAGTTACGCCTATTTCATCTTTTTCATTGCGGGCATGGCCATTTTTAATGTAAAAGCTGTACAGTTGTAATGACAGGTTGCTCATTCTTGCAACCATATCCACCCTCGTATTTACTTCAACAGCTTCATTGGCTAATATAGTTCCCTTATCCTGTATGCTTCTTGTAATATGCAGGGTTTCTATTTTTTTTTCCCAGGATATTACCTGTGTTAAAAAATTGTACTTGTAGTGTTCCTTTGCAGTTTCTTTTGCTTTCTCCAAAATTTTAAGGCTTTGCTGGTACAATCCTTTATTGTATAATATCCTGGCATAATCCAACTGTTCATTTAACTGCATATCTATGCTATCTGTACTTTTTAATAACCGGAGGCTGGCAAGCAGTTGCTTATACAAATGAACTTTGGTATTGGAAAGCTGAGGCTTTTTTATAGAGGAAAGTTTTTTTAATAAAACTGTTTCATCATATTCATCCAATTTGTCCAGCGCATCAAATAACTCTATTATTTTAAGGTCTTCATTAGAGGAACTCCGCTTAATGTAAAGTTTAAAATTTCTCTTCTCAGCCTTTTCAAGTGAGTGAACCAATTGAAATAATGTATCTGTAAATCGGCTGGGCATCATAAATAAATTTAGTTACAAATCAATGCTGCAAAGGGTTGTAAAAATTAACCTCGGCTTAAGCATAATAAATTACGCTATAAGTTGATAAAAATGCAATTCTTTCTTCGCTTATTTTTGTTTCAGAATAAGGGAAGATAGGAAATCATAGACAGGCAATCGTTAAAATTAGCAGGCAATTGTTACTAAATTTTGCATCGTAATGCAAGTATTTTAGAAATACCGGAAAATAATATTTCAAGAATTTTCATATGGCAAGCAATCGTTAAAGTTCTTCCGTTTCTACGGAAGAACATTTTTTTTTATTGGCGGTCAAAAGTAAAGTAATTTTTTATACTACCGTATTTTACTTAAAATTTACTTTACACGTTCTTATTTAATTTGCTATAATAAAATCCGGCTTTTTAATAAAGACACTGTTGTATTTAAATCTGATGTTACTGCCAACCTGTACCTGCCAATTATCCATCCCTTGCACCACCTTTGGAAAATAAAAACATTTTAATTCAATTGTTCCAAAAATAAGGTTTTCATTTCTGGTACGCACCCCGGCCCCCAAAGCACTAAATACACTGCTTTTATTAAAAGTTTGATTAAACGGTTTAATTATAGATAAATCCCCAAATGCAAACGGGGCAAAGCGAAATCCCCAGAATTTACGAAGATTATAAAATACAGCTTCAAATTTACCCGTTGCTCTAAAGTCTGCATTGATATTAACAAAATTGAAATAGGGCAACCCAAATTCGCTTTTTAAATATAAAGGTTGATTTAACACAGGGTTAAATTGCCTTGTAATTCCAACGCTGTAAAATTGCCTGTTATACCAGGCAGGATTTATTTTTTTTAAACGGGTAAAATGATCAACATTTACCAGCAGATCAACATCTTCCATACCACCTTTATAAGAGAAGCCACCAAATCTTAAGGTGTAAGTGCTGAAAAATCCTTTTTTATTAAAATGAGATCTCGTTCCTTCAATGGCATAGTATGGCCTCATTCTGCTGTTGTTGCTGATGCTATCTTTTTTATTGGTGATACCTCCTGTAATTGATGCTGTAAAGCCCTGCGGCACATCCTCATTTCTTCCAAAACCATAGATGAAATTGGTACGGTAAAAATTTTGCTCAAAAACATTGAATGAACCCAACATTCCCCGGATATCAGAAAACCTGTAATCAAATACACGCCGTACATTTAACGGTAAATCTGTGAATTGCTGATACAGACCACGTATTGCAATAAACTTTCTCTGTCGGCTTTGCATATTGGTTTTTCTTAACCCATTAGTGCCGAAATTGTATCCATACCAGCCATCTATTTTATTGTAACTGTATTTAAAATCACTCCGGTAAATGGAATCCTGTTTATAGGCATCGCTGGTTTTGCTGTAGGCTAATTCCAGTGCTCCAACCCATGGTATATAGGCCGTTACCAATGGTTTTTCAAAAAGAGTATAAAAGGTGGCTTCTTCGTTTCGCCCGCTGTTAAATGCATTTTTAAAGGTTTGAAAACCCATTGTCCAGTTTATAAATGAGCCCTTTATATTTCGGACTAAAAATTCTGCACCGTAACCTATTTTTGGGTTTCTATCAGCATCATATAGGGTACGAATTAATAACCGGGATCCGGATCCGGATATATTCTCATTCTTTAATTCTACCTTATATTTATTGGAGTTTACCATGTCAAAACTCCCACCAATAGGAAAGTTGTCTTTACTTAACACTATTATATCTACTTCCTCACTACTACCCTCTGCCGGTTCTACTTTAAACAATGCGTCCTGTATATAAGGTTGATCTCTCAAAAATCTTTCATTATCCGCAAGCAGGTAGGGGTTTAATAAATCACCGGCTTTAAAAAACAGGTTATTGTTAATAAATTTTACCCGGGTTTTGTTATGTAACATGTTGGCAACAATTGCCCCAAAATTGTTATGGTATTTGGTGGTATCATTTATTTCCCTTTCAAAACCCAGCCTAAGTATCCTTACACTCCTGATAAACTTGCCCGAGTAGCCCATAAAGGGATTTACTTTTTGTACAGGTTCAGGATCATTACTATTGGTTGAAATAGTTCTTCCCAATTCACCTATCAGGCCTTTCTTTTTTGCAAGAAAAAATGTATCTGTATTGCCAGAAGTTTGCTGTCCGTAAACTGGATAGCAAAGGAAGGCCAGTAGTACAGCAACCCATAAAAGCAAAACAATCGTTTTAAACATGTTACATTTTAAATTCCTTACCATAAAGGTACCGATTTGGAAAATAGTGGAACAAAAACGCCTTTCAATATGAATAGCACCAACATCTAAAATCATCAATTTTAGATATAGATTATTGTTAAGTGATCAAACAATACAATAGGTCGTCAGGTTATTTCGTCAACGTTTTTTTAATAATTAAACTGCCTGTAAATGCTGACGAGGAGCATTTTTCTGTTAGGGCGGCAGCGATGATCAATCTGTGAAAATTGTGTGACGTTATCAATTAAGGATACCCATTTGCAAACAGAAAGATAGGAGGGAGTGATACCAAATATAATTTCACTATTGGCTCCCAATAGTTATCGGGATGTGCTGGCTGAAACTATGTGCGATGGCTCAATTTGAAGGGATTTGGTAAACTTTGCTGCCGGTAGGCAGGTACCGACCTGTGCTGATCAATTTCGGCATTGGACTAACAACAGCGGATAATCGGTGTAATGGACCAGACAGCAATTTTTTAACAAGAATACCAACCCACCAACATTTCAAGAAATAACTGAATGCCCCTAAAACAAAAAAAGTTGCACCCCAAATGAGGTGCAACAAAATATTTATGGCCGCCAGTATTTATTAAAATTTATGCATTTGCTTTCTTCCTTTGTTGCAACTGCTTTACAACTACTTCCATTGCAAATACCAGCCCTGCTGCTAAAAATAGCAGGTTCATATTATCATCGAATGGCACGGCATCTGCAGGGCCTCCTGTTCCATCACCTGGCCCTGGAGGGGTTTGGCTGATACCTATCAGTGGCAATACCAGCGCAAAAAGCATTATAACAACAGCGGATAACTTTTTTTGGGTTAACACAATCAATTGATTTTTCATGGTTACTATTATTTGAAATTTATTAATCAGGTTTAGTATAAGCGATCACGGCTGTTAAAGAGGTGATCGCTTAAAAATATTATTTGTTTGAGTTGATGATCAGAGTTTGTACCTGCCTGCTGTGATCAGGTAAAGTTACCTCCAGTTGGTAAGTGCCTTTGGCAATACCGGTTGGTAAGGTTAATAACTGTGTACTGTTTCCGCCTGCATGCTGTAATTTATTGCTCATGATTACCTGGCCAATATTGGTAAGAATTCTTACGGCATATTTCCCCTGCGGCTGGTTTTTCAATTGCAGATTTACTACAGCGCTTTTAACAGGGTTGGGTGAAATGGAGATAGCTGCTTTTACTTTTCCGCCCGGTATTTTTACAATACTGCTGAATTTAATTTCACCGTTAACTCCAATGCTTTTCACTTTGTAGAAAATGGTAGCAGCAGGTGTGGTTGCATCCAGCAAACTGTAACTTAATTCAGTGGCACTAATGCCGGTTGCTGCTACTGTTCCTGCAGCGGTAAAGCTGCGTCCATCAATTGAACGTACAATTTCATAACTGCGAATGGCTCTTTCAGCAGCTACTTTCCAGTTTACGGTAACACCTGCTGATGTGCGGTTGGCACTAATACTAAGTATGCTAACCGGTAATGGAGCCAACTGTTTAAACACTATCTTAAACCGGTCAGCTGCGGAAGAACCTGCATTGGCATCTACCGTAAAGTTTACAGTGCTGGTTATAGTAAGGTCAACAATAGTGCTCTTTTGCAGGTACTTGTCTTCCAGCACGGCTGTTAGTCCGCTGCCGCCAAGGTTGGTTGGCTCAAACTGAAGTTGATAAGCATGCGGCTGCATGTTCCACATCTTGTAGTAGATTGTATCGGCAACGCTTACCGGTTGTCTGCCTTCTATTACCAGGTTTTTACTGTTACGAAGTATACCAAAGTTTTCTCCGGCGCTGCTGAATTTAAGCGCATCATTGCCATCTACATTATTGGAAAAAGCATCCTGAAATTTTACAATATTTGCATCAGCAACACTTATATTGCTTCCATTTATGCTGATTAACTTGCTGCGCAATTTTGCAAGTGAAGTAGCAGGAGTTGACGGACGTAACCCAAGGTTGCCATTAGTGCCGCTTATTTTAGCATCTTCATTTATAGTTACCTCACCGCCTGTATTATCAGTTTGTACAAAGAATGACTGGCCACTTTCAACAATTTGATTGGTGCCACTAGAATAACTGCCTTCACCTGGAAGAAGACTAAAATTATCATTTGCATCAATGGTTTGATAAACACCCAAGCTGTTCCCTGACTTTATCTTCGAATCCCAGATATGGATATAATTTGTTATACCCCCTGTCTTCACAATCTTACTTAAATCAATTGCTTAAGGATACAAGTTAGCTATCAATCCATATTGCTGGCTCGGTGGTACAGTGAAAGTTTGTAAACCAGTGTAAACCGTTCCATTAGTCCGCAAAGTAGTAGCGGAAGAATTAAAAACGGTGTTATTTACTCCCTTAGTCCGATCTCCCCTTATATATAAAAAGTAGGACTTTTTGTTGGCTATCGAAACAGTTGTATTGGCTATACCTTCAAAGTTTGTGCCGCTCCAGGTTAGCATAGAGGCTAATGGTGAAACAGCATTCAAACCATTGATGCCCCGGGGCCGGTAATCTGGGTGCCATACCTGGTAGAAGTAACCGTTGATGAACCGTTGTCTTGCCAGGACTGCCTGATTGTTTGACCGTTGCCATAAGTAGGTACGGATAACAACCTCCAGCTGCGTAAGGCATTGTTCGGTATGAAGCGTTCTACAGTTACGTTGGTGCCGGTTACGGTACCTGGTGCTGTAACCTTGCCTAAAGAAGCTGTACCGTTTATAGCCGATTTAAAAGTTAATGAATTAGTACAATTTGCAAGCGAGGATAAAATTAAAAAAATTATATCCGACAATTTCTATTTAACGTGACACTAGTGTTAAGTTAAATGTAATATGGCGCATTAATTGTACATTTTAAAAATTTTATTTAAATGATAATACGTTATACTATCAAACTAACTAAGTCGGAAGTAGAAGAACTACATGTAATAATCAATAAGGGTTCTCATACTTCCCAAACATTTCGATCGGCTTATATACTTTTGAATTGTGATGAAGGGGAATATTCAGACAAAGTAACCAACGAGCAGATAAGTAAAGTGTTGAAAGTGGGATTGCGCACAATTGACAGGATAAAAAAACAATTCATTGAAGAAGGAATCGAAGCTGTTTTAGAACGCCGAGCAACTACGCGTATTTATGAAGTTAAAGCAGATGGAGATATGGAGGCGAAGTTAATAACGCTTTGCTGTAGTGAACCGCCCAAAGAATTTTCTAAATGGTCTCTGCGCTTACTGGCAGACAAGATGGTGGAATTAAATTATGTGGAAAGTATCTCACATGTAACAGTACGAAATGTTTTAAAAAAAACGAACTTAAGCCTTGGAAGGTAAAAGGATGGGTTATTCCTCCTGAGAAGAACAGTGCGTTTGCAGCGAATATGAAAAAATATTGGATGTGTATAAAGAGCCTTACAGTATTGACTTTCCGGTGATTTGCATGGATGAGTCACCCAAGCAATTGATAGAGGAAGGGAAGCCTTCCATTGCAATGAAACCTGGGCAAGATGCGAGGGTTGATTATGAGTATGTAAGGCATGGTGTAGTCAATATATTTATGGCAAATGAGCCATTGATGGGGAAACGTTATGTACAAGTAACGGAATTTAAAACCAAAAGGGACTAGGCCCGGTTTGTAAAAAGAATCGCAGATGAATGGTATCCAAAAGCAAAAAAAATAAAATTAGTAATGGACAATTTTAAGACACATGACGCATCAGCATTTTATGAAACATTTGAACCGGCAGAAGCAAAAAGACTTTGGGATAGATTTGAATTTGTATTTACTCCTAAACACGGCAGTTGGTTAAATATGGCCGAAATAGAATTACATGTACTAAATGGCCAATGCTCAAACAGACATATATCAACCATAAATAAAATAAATGAGGAAGTTGAAGCATGGCAAACTAATAGAAATAATAAAAATAAAAAAATAAATTGGCAGTTTACAAACAAGGAAGCAAGGGTAAAATTAAAAAAATTTATCCGTCAATTCACACTTAACATAACACTAGTATCATCTTAAATTCCGCAGGGGTCAGGTGTTCTGAATTTATGCCCGTTGGTCAGCGAACAGACGGGGGCGTAAGTAATTTTTTGAGGCTGGAGCGTATTTAGCTCATGCACCCTGCTGCAATAGCGGCGGGTTCTGCCCTGCACATACCTGCCGCACGGAAACCCGCCTGAGAACGCTTAATTCCGCTCCCAGTCTCACTCAGCATTTAAAAGTTCCCAGGCGAGTCTCCACTAAAGGCTTTGCAGCGTAGCCGTGGGACTCGCCGCTATCCGGGAGGACTGTTCAAATCTTGATAATTTACGCCCGTTGGTCAGAGACCAGACGGGGGCGTAAACCAATGTAGTAAAATTTTTTGCGGCCAATTAATCCTATGCCATATAAGCATCGAATATATATAAATTACACTTTATTAGTTGAATAACAGAATTGATTCTTGAATAGTTAAGTAGTACCTGTTTTTCCAAAATACGTATTCTTAATAAAATAAAAAAGGGCACGCCAAGCATACCCTTTAAACAGTCTTCTTATATAAGCACTTACATCTTTAAGCTTACTACTTTAGTAGCACTGATGGTGCTGCTTCCATCCTGATTAATCTGGCGAATACGATAATAAGCCATATTGTTACCTGTTAAATTATCTGATGCATCGTTAAAAGTAAAGGTTGCTGCATCGTTACTTTCTGTAAAAGCTTCAGTAACAATTGCTACAGCAGTAAAATTATTCATATCGAAAGAGCGCTCAATATCAAATTGTACAGCATTTTCAGTAGCTGCTGTGTTCCAAACCAATACCACTTTTGATTTTGTTGAAACCTCTTTGCTGCCACTTGCATACGCTAAGCTGCTAAATTCAGGGGTTATATTTTTAACCTGTGCTGTAGCTTGGTTCACACTAAAAATGATAACTAATGCTACTACTAAATTTTTGATGTTGTTGGTTACTGTTTTCATGAGTAGGTATTTTGAGTTTTGTTATTTGTTGTTTGTACTCTCTATTACCCAATCTGTGCCAAATAAATAATACCCTGATAATCAATTATTTAAATCGATCCAACCTAATTCAGTTTTCCAGTTAATAGACTAGTGCTAATTTTTTTCCAAAATTTAATTACCGGGATGTACTAATACCCCAAAACAATGCGTTAAAACACAGTGGGCAAATTTTAGCTGAACAGCGTTGACAAAAATCCTCATCCAAAAATGACAAAGATTAAATCAGAAAGATTACTTCTGCTTGCCATAACATTTTTTGTTTTTACCGGTAAAGTAGTTGCTCAGTGCAACCAATCAGATATTTCTCCAATTGCTTTCCAAAAGATTGTAGCTGCAGAAGTTACCTGCCCACAAAATGGAAGTATTACCATATTTGGCGTGTCGGGCGGTGGAGGCCAATTTGTGTATGAAATTTTTGCCGGGCCGCTAAAAAGGGGCGTACAAACCCAACCTGTTTTTTCTGCATTGGTAGCAGGGATATATAGTATTAGACTTACTGGTTGCAATGGTAAGTTTATAGAAACCAATGTGGTTATAGCTAATAAATATATTGAGCCACCTTTACCGTCTCTGCGTTTTGTAAAAGAGCAAAGCTTAAAATGTAATACAGCTAATACGGGCAAAGCAGTAGTGTCATTAAATCTTGATTTGCCAGGCAGCAGCTTTGCTGATTCGGCTTTTTATAGTTTACCTTTTACCTATCAAATAACGGCAGTAAAAAAACAGCTTACCGAAACCGGTAAAGAAAAAACATACACCCTGCATAACAGTAGGTTGCAAGCTTATGAAGGCAACTCAAAAGTGCTTATTAAGTTTGATACTATAACCGGACTTGAGGCAGGCAAGACTTATTATATTAAGGTAACAGACCAATGTGGTGTTTTTAAAACAGCCTCCATTGACATTCCTGCAATTGAAAATGTACCCCTATCTTATTCCTTTGATTTAAAGGAACCATTTGTATTAGCGAACAGTGAAAACAATTTTAGGCTAAAGGGAAATTGTATTCAATGGGGAGAACTTAACTTAATAAGTAATGGCAGTATTATTAGCTCTATTGCTGGCAACAATACCTATACACCCCTCTCCGTTAAAATTATTCGGCTGGATAATAATCAAACAGTAGCGGAAAGAAGATTTACCTGGGGTAGCTTATACAAATCTGAAAACAGGTATTCAAAAAATGACAATAACCTGCTTTTTGATTCTTTGCCAAGGGTGGCTCTTAAAGTGGAAATAACGAATCAATGTGGCGTGGTAAGTACCGTAAAATCCAATGTGGCTAACCAGGCTAATACTTTTCACATGCAAGCTAAACCAGCATGTTTTAACGATAAACCCTTTGTTGAAATATTTACTGTAAGTGGAATACCCTCTCTGCCGGTAAAGTTTTCTTTGTATGGCAAGCAAAATAAATTACTCAGCAGCAAAATTTTACTGAATAATGCAAAGCAAAGTATTTACCTGGAAGGTGAAGCACCGCAGCCTTCGGAAGCCATAACTGAAGTGGCTGCTTATGGGGTATATATGGCCGTTATGGAAGATGCCTGTGGCAGAACAGAATCCATAGAATTTGAAAGTAAGCCAGGAAGCAAATTGGCTACCAAGCCAGAAGTTAGCTTTAACAGCTATCAGTCTTCTTGTGGGGCAGAGGCTGGTGATGAACTGTTTACCGTTTTTATTAATCAGCAAAATGAAACACCAATAAGCAGTATTGAATTATTAACTGGTCCAAATGGAATAGCCTACCCATTGGTAGCTAAAACCAAACTAACTGCATCGGATAAGGTAATTGAACAGCGTAAAACATTTTTCTTCAATTCATTAATCCCCGGAGTTTATGACGTTAACATAACTTATGGTTGCGGAGAGACCTTACAATCTTCCTTTACTACAGAAGACGAAACAACAGCTTCCATAAAAGGTAGCTTGAATTTTTCTGTGCTATCAAACAGGTGTACTAACAAGGGCAACACCGTAACTGGAAGCGCCCATGTATTGAGTGAAGATGAGCAACTGCTTGCAGTACAAAAGCCTCAAATAAGAATTATGCAGGCGCCTGCAGGTTTTGTAGAAGAAATTGCTGTGTTGAACATCGGAAAGGATTTTTATTTACCCATTGAATTAGGCAATTATAATGCAACAACTGCTGCTGAAAATGAATTAGAAAATGGTATAGAAACAATTGCACCTAAGTATAGTTTTCAGCAATTGACTAACGGTGTTTTTAGATTTCCGGCTGGTAATTATACCTTTCAGTTGTACAGCAAGTGCAGTGGAAAATTGCTGGATAGTAAAAGCTTTACTATTGAAGATGCAGGTTATACAACGCCATCAATCGGAGCAAGTGCAGGGCTAATTTGTGACAATGGGCAGGCTCGTATTGTAGTAAATCCATCAGGTGGTGATGGATTGTTTCAATATCAAATTAAGGAAATTAATTCGCTGGCGCAATCTTCATACGGACCATTACAGGCAAATAACATTTTTCTTCTTCCATCAAAAACAGCAGAGGGCTCCATTTACCATGTAAGGGCACAAGATGCCTGCGGTAACAGTACCGTAGCAAGCGTAGTGGTAAGTGCTGTAACCAGTAAAATATACCTGGCAAACGATGTAAATAATCTTGATATGCCTGCTAAGATTGTTACTGGTTTTGTTCCGGGTGCATCCTATACCTGGTTGCAGCCTGCTGGCACCAATATCACTAGTAACTCCAATGAAGTTTATTTTGATAAATTTAAATCATCTGATATTGGTAATTATAGTGTGGCTGTAAATGCGCTGGAAGGATGCATAAAAAGAACAGCTAGTGGATACGTTGGCAATGCACAGTTATCTAATAAAACTGCAGAAATATTTGGGTTTGATGCAATTGCAAAAAACAATGCACTTGTTCAACTACAGTGGCAAACACCTCCTAACACTACAATCACCGAATTTGAAATACAAAAAAGTGTAAATGGTAGTGATTGGAATGGTATAGGAAAAGTAAATGGTAGTGAGTTTTCATTGCAGCCAAACAATAAAAAATTTGAGTACCCCGACAAGATTGAAGCCTCTGAAAAAGAGCCGGTATTGTACTACAGAATTAAGTACAGCATAAACAGTACTTTTTTCTTTACAGAAGTTAAAAGTGCTTATTTAAGAAATGACTTTAAGGTTGAAAAAGTTTACCCTACTAATTTTTCAAACACAATCTATATTGACTTTGTAACTGCCTCAGCAGACAAGGCTGTGCTTTTGCTGAAAGATCTGTCTGGAAAAGAAGTACAACAAGCTACCCTGCCAGTAAGTGTAGGAATCAATCATGTTCAACTCAATGCAAAAGCAGACCTAAGTGCAGGTAGTTATTTGCTGGTATTAACGCAGGGGAAAAACAAATTTGTGACTATGCTGATAAAGACAGAATGATTAATAAGGCCGCAATGGTTTTGCGACACGGTTGGTGTTTTCAACAATCATTTGCCGCTACTGCAATGTTAAATGCAATAAAACTTTTTGGATTCAAATTTTATGAACCTTTTTATGAATACTATTAACCCACGTAAATTGAGTAGCATATTCGGCAACAATATTACCTACATACCTGAGGAAAGAAAATCTTTTATCCGGCAATTGCGAAGCTTTTTTTTATTACTACAGGTATTTGCAATACCCTGCTTTTTTGTTAATCAGGCAAATGCGCAATGCACCACGGGCTGCACTAACACGATTACGCTTACCTCAAATAGTAATACAATAAGTTACTCATTGAAAAGTAATGAGATAATCTGTATAGTAAAGGGTAGCTCTGTAGTTGGAAATGCTACCATTACCACAGGAACAATTAACGTAAAAAATAGACCAAATGTAACTTTGTGTTTTGGGCCAGGTGTAATTGTTGCCTCCGGGGTGAGCATCACAAATCCTAACAATCAATTTACAATCAATAATTACGGTATTCTTCAAAACTCACTAAGTATTGGAACCAATCAAGCCACCTTAAACAATTACGGTACCATTGCAGGGCCTGTAACTTTAAATAATGGTAACATTAATAACATGAGTGGAGGAACATTTAGTTCTTCTGGCTTTACTATGAATGGAGGTAGCTTTACCAATAACACAAGTTCAAGCTTTAACCTTTCCACCGGATTTACAAACAGTGGTGGTAATTTCTCCGGATCAGGTTCCTTTACTGTTGATGGAAATTTGATTACCAACGCTGGTTCAACAAGCATAGGTGGCGCAGCCAACATAACGGGAAGTGTAACCACTAATACGGTTACCACATTTGGTTCTACTTTGACTGTAGGTGGCAGCTTTATTTCAAATTCAGGTGCAATTTCTATAGCGGGGGCTACTACCATAACCGGAGCCTTAACAACAAATACAGCTTTTACAGCTTCCTCCAATTTAACTGTTGGTGGAAACATGCAGACTAACTCCGGCAACTTTGCTGTGTCTGGAACAACGGGAATAGGAGGAACCACAACCATTAATACCAGCGTGAGCCTTGCAGGTGCTGCCACGCTAGATGGAAATGTGGTGATAAACACAGGAACAACTATATTCAGTTCTGGTGCTAATGTTACAGGTACTTTAACCAATTCTGGCACGGTAAACTTTACTGGGTCTTTAACATCAACCGGAGCTATTAACAATAACGGAATCATTACCTCAAGTTCAGGATCTTGCAAAACCTTATGTGGTTCCAGCATTACCAATAATGGTACAATTTCCTCTACAGCGGGTCCAAATATGAATGTGTGTGTAACGCCAAGTGCTGGTACACAAACCAATCTTTCTTTAAACAGCACCCCTGCGGCCAACGTCGGTTCGCTTGCTGCAAGCGTTTCCGGATCCACTGTTAATGGAACTTTCACAGCAGCCAATCCTTTACCAGGTGGTTATGTGCTTTTGCGAAAAGCCAATGCAGCTTTTACTGATGCTGACCTGCCAGTAAACAATAATTCTTATTCTGCTGGATCTACGATTGGGGCAGCCACGGTGGTATCACTTTTGGCAAATTCTGCAATCAGTTTTTCGGATGTTCCAGGTTGTAGTACTTATTTTTACGCAATTGTAAGTGCTTCAAACTATTCCGCAACATGCGCAACATTTAGAACTGCTTCCTATGCAAGTACTGGTCCAATTGTCGTTACAATACCTACGACTATTTCTTACGTCGGTTCTCCATGGTGTACCTCCGCAGGTACACAGGCAGCAACACAAACCGGGATTGCTGGTGGAACGTATTCCTCTACAATTGGCCTTAGCATTTCTTCTACTACAGGTCTTATAACACCTTCAACATCAACTGCAGGCACTTATGTTGTAACGTATGCTTTTGCAGCCTCAGGAAACTGTGCTGCCGGAACAACCACTGTAAGTGTAACCATCACTGCACCGCCAACCATTTCATACACAGGTTCTCCGTGGTGTGTTGCAGCATCCACCCAAATAGTTACAGGAACAGGCGTTGCTGGAGGTACTTATTCTTCTACTACAGGATTATCAATTAACGGAACAACAGGAACAATTACCCCCTCAACCTCTACTGCCGGAACTTATACTGTTTCTTATGCCTATCCTGCTTCGGGGGGATGTGCCGCTGCAACAACAACTACTTCAGTAACTATAGCTGCCACTCCATCTATAACAAGTGGAACATCCACAAGTATCTGCTCAGGAACTGCTTTAAGCTTTGCACTAACAGCGAGTTCGGGTGCTGTATTTAGTTGGATAGCAATAGATAATACCAATACAACCGGTGAAAGTACAACTGCACAAACCGGGGCTACCATTAACAATACAATTATAAATAACAGCAACACCACCCAAAATGTAGTTTATGCCGTTACGCCAACTGTATCTACAGGAGGTGATTGTGTTGGAACAGCTCAAATAGTTACCGTAACAGTATATCCAAGACCAGCGGTTACGGCAATGATCTCAACGGTTTGTAGCGCAACTGGATTTACAGTATCACCAGTTAACTCAACCAATGGGATTGTACCTTCTGGAACTACGTATTCCTGGTTGGCACCAAGTGTAACAGGCATTACTGGAACTGTCGCTGCATCGGGTGCTTCTACTATTTCAGGCACTTTAACCAACACAACAAATGCAGCCATCAATGTAGCGTACACAGTTACCCCAACTGCTGGTTCTTGTGTGGGACCAACCTTCACTGTAACTGTAACAGTTAATCCACAACCTGCCGTTACAGCCATGACCTCTGCAGTTTGCAGTGGAACCGGATTTTCTGTAACACCTGCAAATTCAATTAATGGAATTGTTCCAACAGCAACCACATATAGTTGGTCTGCTCCCAGTGTTACTGAAATTAATGGAACTGCGGCTGGGTCAAGTGCTTCTACTATTTCAGGTACTTTAACCAACACAACCAATGCAGCTATCAATCTAGTTTATACAGTAACCCCCAATTCAGGTTCTTGTAGTGGAGCTCCCTTTAATGTTACGGTAACAGTTAATCCTTCTCCATCCGTATCAGCAGCATCAACTGTTTGTGTGGGTAGCACCTCAATAGTATCACCAACAGCAGGTGGCACCTGGGTAAGCAATAACACAGGTTTGGCTACTGTTACCAATGCAGGTGTTGTTACGGGCGTGGCTACTGGTTCTACAACTTTTACTTTTACGCAAACGGCTAATAGTTGCACTAATACCACATCATTGGTGGCGGTAAACAGGCCTGCGGTTACTGCACCAGGTTCTGTTTGTATTGGTTCTACCATTACGTTAACACCAACTACAAGTGGTACATGGGTAAGTAACAACACAGCTTTAGCTACTGTTACAGATGCAGGTGTAGTTACAGCTATTGCAACTGGTTCTGTAACTTTTACATTTACACAAACCGCTGATGGTTGCAGCAATACTACTGGTGCAGTTACCGTAAATGCTTTACCAACGGTAGTTATCAGCCCTAATTATTGTGTTGGTGGTGGGCTGGTAAGGCTAACCAGTAATACACAAACCAGTTACTTGTGGAGTACCGGTGCAACAACACAAAGCATTAATGTGAATGTAGCCGGCAACTATATTGTTACTGCTACCAATGCCGCTGGTTGCGTTGCAACAGATGTGCAGGTGGTAGGTGCAGAACTGGTAACCAATGGTGATTTTTCTTCAGGCAATACCGGGTTCGTTTCTGCTTATACCTTCGTTGGTCCGCCATCTCAAACTGCCTTGTGGCCAGAAGGTACTTATACTGTGGCAACCAATGCGAACGGTTACCACAGCAATTTTTGGGGCAATAAAGACCATACAAGTGGCTCGGGTAACTTTATGATTGTAAACGGTAGTGTAAATACATTAAATATTTGGCAACAAACAGTTACAGTGCAACCAAATACCAATTATTATTTTTCGGCTTGGGCTTACAGTATAAATAAGGTAGGTCCATTTGCTGACTTAAGGTTTAGGGTGAATGGTACGCAGGTAGGCACCATTCAGTCACTACCAGCCGGGCCAGGTAGCAACACAGAGGCATTTGCATGGTATAATTTTTTTGGTACCTGGAATTCGGGTAGTGCTACAAGTGCCGTAATAAATATTGTAAACCTCGAAGTAGCCGCCGGCGGAAATGATTTTGCCATAGACGATATTTCTTTTGCCACACTGGCACCAGTAAATTTAGTGCTGGCACCTGCATCAAATACACCCGTATGTACAGGTAGTCCGCTAAACCTTACTGCAAACGTATCGGGGGGCAGATCGCCTTATACCTACACCTGGACAGGGCCATCTTCTTATACTTCATCAACACAAAACCCAACCATAGTAAGCGCTGTTGCTTCAAATGCCGGTGTATATACGCTTTCAGTAACCGATGGATATGGATGCTCCGCTAATGCCAATACTGCGGCAATGGTTATAAACACCTCGCCTGCCAGCCGCTCTGTAACCACAAGTGTTACAAGTATATGCGCTGGTTCATCTACCAACATCCAGGTTTTGTTATCAGAAGTAGGTGTAAACTATCAACTAAGAAATAATACGGGAAATGTTAACATCGGCGCTGTAGTTGCCGGCACCGGCGGTACTGTTAATTTACCAACCGGCACCCTCAATAGCAACACCACCTTTAATGTACTGGCTAGTTCTGGCACTGGTATTTGCAATACGCAAATGAGCAGCACGGCAAATATAATCGTCAATGCCAACGGGCAGTGGATTGGCGCCGCTACCGGCGAATGGAATATTGCAGGCAATTGGTGTGGCGGTGTTCCTACTGCTTCAACCAATGTAACTATTCCTGCCGCAACTACCGTCAACATTCAATCGGCCAATGCTGTGGCAAATAGTGTTACCATTGCTTCAACTGGCAGCCTTGTAATGGCGGGAACCAATAACCTAAGCATTACTGCCGGCGGTACATTTACAAACAACGGAACATTTACCGCAACAGGCAGTACCGGCACAGTAGCCTTTTTGGGCAGCGGTACTATCAGCGGTATTGCTACTTTTAAAAATATTGATACTTATGGCGCTTTAAACTTTGGTACGGCAAGTACCGTTAGTGGTACCTTTAGTTTACAAACTGGCGGTAGTGTTACTGGTAATGCGCCAATGTACACATGCCCTTCCGCTGTTCTTTTATACAAGCCGGGTGCTGTATTTACAAGAGGGTTAGAATGGACAACAGCCTCGAGTGGTGTTGGTTATCCTGCCAACGTATTGGTACAAAATAATACTACCATTAATTTTCCGGTAAGCGGTAATGGCTATATCTGTTACGATCTGCAAATAGATGCCGGCTCATCTCTCAAACAAAATTTTAACAGCGGTAGCGCCAGCTTATTTGTAGGTAGAAATGTTACCATTAATGGCACGTTAGAATTGGGTACCAGCAATGGAGGCGATATTACCCTTGGTGGAAACTGGACAAGAAATGCCGGCGGCGTATTTAATGCAAATGATAGAAAAGTAACGTTTGATGGTATCGGAAACTTTAGCGGTAATGGGCTGGCAATGTCCACTATCACGGCGCCAGCCGCTGCTGCAAAAAATAATGAAGGTGGTTTTGGCGGAGAAAATTTTGCCCATCTCTGGATGAATAAAAGCACTCCAACAGATTCTGTTGTATTGTTCAGCAATATTACTATCAGCAGGGAAATTGGTTTTACCAGGGGCACTTTTAGCCTGCGTAACAGCGATGTTACCCTTGTATCTAATAACACACGTACGGCAGGCGTAGCGCCAATAGCTACCCTTGCAAATGTATCTATCCGGTATGGAGGTTTGGGAAAATTTGTAGTGCAACGATTTGTTCAAAACCCAACTGCCGTTCGTTCATGGAGGTTGATGTGTGCTCCATTGCAAAGCACAACGGCTCCTTCTATAAACGAAGCATGGCAGCAAGGTGTGGTAAATCCAGATAAAAATAACCCCAATGCAAACAGCAATATGTACAACCCATGGCCTGGGTATGGCACACATATCTCCGGGCCTGGCGGCACCTACAGCGCCGTAAATGGATTTGACCAGGGCACTTCCACTTCTTCGATATTACAAACCAGTGCAGGGGTATCAAGCTGGATTTCTCCAACCTCTACCATCAGTACAAAAGTAACCGACAGGCAGGGGTGGATGTTATTTGTAAGGGGCGATAGAGGTTTTGCTATTGGTAATCAGTACGTTGCTGCTCAAAATACCACGCTGGAGCCTAAAGGCAGAATAAATATTGGCAATGTAACGGTGCCGGTTGCAGCGGGCAGGCAGGTAATTGCCAACCCTTATCCATCCGCTATCAGTTTATTGAATATTGATGTGACAGGTACTTTGGGTAAACTAAGTAGCTATTATGTTTGGGACCCCAAATTTTTTACCTCTTATACGCAGCCTGGCAAATGGGTTTCTTTTACAGGTATTGGAAATTCATTTGCAAAAACTACCAGCCAAAGTGCATACTCTACTGGCGGAATTGTTGAATCTGGTCAGGCATTTATAGTAGAATCTTTGGTGGCAGGAAGCATAACTTTTAGGGAGTCAGATAAGCTTTCCTTAATTAGCAGCTTAACCGGCATTAGTAACAGGCCAGCCAATCTGCCAGATTTTAGTATGTTTAGAACCGATCTGTATGTAAGAAATGATTCCACTTATAAACTTACCGATGGCGTTTTAAATATTTTTAATTCAGGGTATAACAACGACGCCAATGAAGATGATACTAAAAAAGTTATTTCTTTCAACACAAGAGAAAGTTTAAGCATTATCAGAGATTCATTAAAAATGGCGATAGAAAAAAGAAATGACATCCAGGCGGCTGATACTATTTTCTATTTCACTTCAAGATTAAATGAGCTACCCTACAGGTTTAGATTTGAAGTAACAGATTTTAGTTCAATTACCGGGGCATTTTTAGAAGATAGATTTACAGGTATTAAAACTCCCATAAATAATAGTGGGGTAACTGAAGTAGATTTTACAATAAATACCGATAATGCCTCTAAAGCAGAAAACAGGTTTAGAGTTGTATTTAAAAATTTCTTAGCCCTGCCGGTAAAATTATTAGACTTTACGGCAAATAAAGAAAGAGAAAGTAACAATATCAAACTTCAATGGAAGGTAGATAACGAAACCGACATGGCTGGCTACCAAATTGAGCGCTCTGTTAACGGGATCAACTTTACCAAAATAGGTTATCATGTAACCTATAATTCCGGCAGCACAGTAGCTATTTATAATTGGGCAGATACCAAAACCTTACCTGGTTTAAATAGTTACCGGCTAAAAATGATGGATAAAGATGGAAAATTTACCTACAGTAAAATTGTAGCTGTTAAAATCAACGCACCAGAGGGAAATATAAAAGTGTATCCTAACCCGGTAACAGATGGAAATATTAAAATACACTTTGCAGGTATGCCAAAAGGACGTTACCATATTAACCTGATTAATGCGGCGGGCCAAATTGTTTTGGAAAACAACATGGAACTTGAAAATGAAAATACCATAAAAGAAATAATGATTGGAAACGCATTCCCAAGCGGCACTTATCAGTTGGATATCAGCAACAACAGTAACTACCGAAAAAATATAAGTGTAGTGATTGAAAAATAACGGTTTAATGAATCTACAAATAAACAACCACGGCTTTTTTCGTGGTTGTTGCTTTTTTATCAGGTCTTACATGCTTGAAACTATTTTTCTATTTCAGTAAACCCTGCTTCCGTTTTTTACTGCCAGAAATATGTAAACCCATTTTAGGAGAATATTTTAAGTGTACTTTAATAACAGGATTAGTAAACAAAAGCATAAAGTTATTTCAGTAGGAGACACAGTTACCGGAAAGGTGCGTAAACTAATTGTTCATTATCTTGCAACCGCTCACCATTTTAAAATGCCGTTATTAATAAACCTATGCAGGGAAAAATGAGGGAATCGCAATAGAATGTATTTTTGGAGGGTAAATTACATAGTTGCTTTGAGTTGCTGCTATAACAGTAAAACAGCTTTAACCATTGTTCTTAAGTTGGCGCAGGTCTCTTACCTGCTGCCTATCGTTACTAATGTCGGCATCTTTCCCGGCAATGTCTCTCAACGAGCCAAAAGCCTAGCCGGGGACGTTGAGTCTGCTGCCGTGGTTTTTGTCTTAATTCCGCTCCGAGTCTTACTCAGCATTTAGAAGTTCCAAAGCGAGTCTCCACTAAAGGCTTTGCAGCGTTGCCGTGGGACTCGCCGCTATATGGGAGGACTGTTCAAATCAATATCATTTTGCCCGTTGGTCAGAGACCAGACGGGGGCGTATGTAATTTTTTGAGGCTAAAGTATATTTAGCTCATGCACCCCGCTGCAATAGCGGCGGGTTCTGCCCGGCTATATACCTGCCGCACGGAAACCCGCCTGGGAACGCTTAAATTTTAGGGAGAAATGGAACGGAATTGGGAAATCCATGTAGTGTTTCGTGGAGACACGAACCACGGCATTAAATCTTGATAATTTATGCCCGTTGGTCAGAGACCAGACGGGGGGCGTAAGTGATTTTTTGAGGCTGGGGTGTATTTAGCTCATGCGCCCTGCTGCAATAGCGGCGGGTTCTGCCCCGGCACATACCTGCCGCACGGAAACCCGCCTGAGAACGCTCCTTTCCCGGCAACGTCTCTCAACGAGCCAAAAGCTTAGCCGAGGACGTTGCGTCTGCTGCCGTGGTTTTTGTCTTAATTCCGCTCCGAGTCTCACTCCGCATTTAAAAGTTCCAAGACGAGTCTCCACTAAAGGCTTTGCAGCGTAGCCGTGGGACTCGCCGCTATATGGGAGGACTGTTCAAATTAATATCATTTTGCCCGTTGGTCAGAGACCAGACGGGGGCGTATGTAATTTTTTGAGGCTAAAGTATATTTAGCTCATGCACCCCGCTGCAATAGCGGCGGGTTCTGCCCTGCTATATAACGGCCGCACGGAAACCCGCCTGAGAACGCTTAAATTTAATTCCGCTCCCAGTCTCACTCAGCATTTAAAAGTTCCAAGGCGAGACTCCACTAAAGGCTTTGCAGCGTATCCGTGGGACTCGTCGCTATCCGGGAGGACTGTTCAAATCTTGATAATTTATGCCCGTTGGTCAGAGACCAGACGGGGGGCGTAAGTAATTTTTTGAGGCTAAAATGTATTTAACTTATGCACCCTGCTGCAATAGCGGCGGGTTCTGCCCTGCTATATAACGGCCGAACGGAAACCCGCCTGAGAACTCCAATGCTTTGAATAACGGCATTTGTTTTTATATTGCACTAACAAATCAACTGTAATGAAACAGTATGTCTATATCTACACAAGTATTCTCATTTTCCATACAGTCTTTTTTGGCTGTTCTCCCCAAACAGCCACTCCTAAGATGGAGATTGAACAACTCTCGGTTGTTTGGACCTTGAGTGGCAATACAGCAGAAGAAGAATGTATTGCCGAATTTGCGTTTATTAACAATGGAAAATCGGCGGTAAAACAAGGTGATTGGATATTATATTTCAATCAAAATACTTTGCAAGTCGCTGCCGCTATGCCCGATTCTGCCAAAGGAAGGGTGGAACATATCAATGGCGACCTTTACCGGTTTTTACCTGGAAAGGATTTTAATATAGCCCCTGCCGATACACTTAGAATTCGCTATAAGTACAAAGGCATGTTAATTAAAGAGGGTGAGGCTCCTGCGGGGGCTTATTTTGTGCAGCAGATGGGCATTGATAAAGAAGAAATCCTTTTGCCAAAACATTTTAAAGTGTCGCCATTCAACAACCTGAATGCGCTTGCACCCGACCCCTCCCTGTTGGCGACTATTCCAACTGCTGCCAATGAATATGACCGTAATTTAGCTATCCCCATGCTGCCTTTGGCGCAGGTGGGAAAAATTATACCGACACCTTTTCAATACAAAGAAGGTAGCGGCAATGTTGTTTTAAATGAAAAAACGGTAGTCAGTTACGCCAAAGGGCTTAAAAACGAAGCAGGTTATTTGGTGGACATGCTGAAAAAAATATTCGGTATTGCCCCTAAAATTACCGAGGGTGCAAGCAATGACAGTAACGCCATCCATTTGAGTATTGCCCCAACGTCAGCGAATGGCGTTGCTGCCGAAGCCTATCGCCTTTTGGTGAGCGCCGGCAAAGGGGTACATATAACAGGAACAGATGCGGCGGGTGTTTTCTACGGCGTTCAAAGTTTATTATCAATCATTGAGGCGGACCGCCAACAAGCGGCAATCGTTGTTAATGAAGTGGATATCTTAGATGCGCCACGGTTTGGCTATCGGGCTTTTTTGTTAGATGTATCCCGAAATTTTCAGAAAAAAGAGGCTGTGTTGCGGCTGATTGACCTGCTGGCAATGTACAAAGTGAATAAATTGAATATCCGCATCACAGAAGATGAAGG
>Ga0163154_10001827_pt1 | contig 32185 bp, 28 predicted proteins | sample OliLakLV19MP9P1_FD_148649 | JGI IMG/M metagenome (GOLD analysis project Ga0163154, IMG submission 148649) | Freshwater microbial mat bacterial communities from Lake Vanda, McMurdo Dry Valleys, Antarctica - Oligotrophic Lake LV.19.MP9.P1 | ecosystem: Environmental > Aquatic > Freshwater > Lake >... | reverse complement strand
TGCCGCAAAAATCGGACTGAAACGGGCGTGCGAGGTGCTGGACGTGCCGCGCAGCGCGGTCTACCGTTCTCGTCAACCCCGCCCGACCCCTAAGCCGCGCCCGACGCCCGCTCATGCCTTGTCTGAAGACGAGCGCACCGAGATCCGCGAGACGCTCAACAGCGAGCGTTTCATGGACAAAGCACCCCGTCAGGTCTACGCGGCTCTCTTAGATGAGGGGAAACACCGCTGCCATTGGCGCAGCATGTACCGGATTTTAGCCGCGCATGACGAGGTGCGCGAGCGTCGACATCTGCGGCGTCACCCGGTCTATAAGAAGCCCGAACTGCTGGCGACGGCTCCCAATCAGGTCTGGTCGTGGGATATCACCCTGCTGCGCGGCGCGTTTACCCGAGAATCTCTCTTAACCAGTTTTACGAAGTTGTCTCATTATCCTTGACACATACCGGTATTGCACCGATGAGGATTGCGCCCCAAAAAGCATAGATGCTTGCTAGGCTTTGGGTATGAGCAATGATGAGCAAATCCCCGGCGGTAACACCCTTATGAGCGAGAGCATGTGCTATGGCTTGGGCATGGTGTGCGAGCTGGGCGCGGCTGATGTGTTCGACGCTCCCGTCGCTGTGCAGATAAGCAATCGCGAGTTGCTCATCCTCAGCCCCCTGCATCACAGCATCTGCAAGCGTGCGTATTATCATCCCTGAACAACTCGCGCTATGATCTGTTTGAGTGTATTCATCTTTTCGACGGTCAAATCAGGGTCGGGGATGTACACTCCGAACGTTTTTTCTACAAAAACGGCTAATTCTGCGAGGGCGAAGCTATCAATCAAGCCACCCGTAATGATGCCTTTATCCTCGCCGAGAGGGTACTTGGAATCACGAATGAGTTGATCTGTAATATAAGCGATTAGTTTTTGACGGATAACGGCCTCGTCCATAGATAGTCTCTCCTGAATGTGCGCCACTTATGAAGTGGGGGACACTATCAGCCTTGTGATGGTGGATGAGAGCGCCCTCGTGATTTTGTCTGGCATTGACTATAGCATCGAAAGTCAGGATTTTGGAAGGTTTCAAAAGGTTTCAATAAGCAGGCGACTATCACCGCCAATTTTCCGCCCGATTCACGCGCTCAGGCGATTGGGATAATCACGGCCTCAAACATCGGGGGTGTCATGGCAGAGCGTCGGTTTTTCCTGAGCTATTCCCTGCGAGAACGCTACTTCGCCCAAGCTGTCGCCCAACACCTCCAACACAACGGACTCGAGGTCTGGTTTGACATCCAACAGCTAGAACCCGGCGGCGACTGGAAAGCAGAAATCGCCGCCGACTTAGACAGCACCGCTGGATTGAACATCACCTAGCCCATCGCGACGAATACACACCCCGCACTCATGATGACCTTCAGCCACTCGCGTGGGCATACTCATCGGCATTAATCTGTGTCATCATGCCGTATACAAGCAAAAATGCCCCGCTAACATCGGGGTGTTTTTGTTTTCCTGTCCTATCGGCGACCTATATCTCAGGATTTTTTCTCTTAAAACCTAGCTCAATATCATGCTTTAGTAGGATATACATTCCAGTCTAGCGGCGGGTCTTTCAATCAAGATTACGGTCTATCCTTTAAGAAAGTGACGAACGAGCGAACAACCAATCGCTACGTAAGGCACATCACTTCTAAAAACAGTTTGCCGAATAACAGGCATAAAGCCACCGCGCTAATAACGCCAGCAATTCGCACTACCTAACCATCTTCGCCACCCAATGACCCAGAAATCTGAGCAAAAGGATATAAACACCATGAATACTTGCCAACAAATTATGACCGAGAACCCGGCTTGCTGTCTCGCCACTGATAAGGTGTATACTATCGCTCAGCGGATGCAGAACGATGACATCGGGTCTATCCCGGTAGTCTCAGACCACGACAGCAAGCGCCTGATTGGGATTGTGACAGATCGTGACTTGGCGCTGAGAGTTGTGGGCGCAAGCCGCGACGCCACCAGCACGCTGGTCAGTGATGTGATGACCCATAACCCAGTGGTCTGCCATGAGACCGATGACCTCAACTCGACGCTAGAGGTGATGGCTCGCCACCAAATCCGCCGTATTCCAGTGGTTGATGCGAGTGGGTGTGTGGTCGGAATCATCGCGCAGGCCGATGTCGCCCTCCATCTGGAAGACTCCAATAAGGTGGGCGAGATGATTGAGCAAATCTCCCAACCGATCCCTTCAGCGGTTTGAGAACTTCCCATTACGGGCTGGTATCACGATGAGTGGGTCAACCACTACCCGAATTGTTGGTGAAAAAGCCTGCCACCTGCCCTCCGACAACGGGGGGTGGGTCACTCTACGTTAATTTGAGTAAACACAAGATTTCTCTAGGAGAAAACCATGTTGGATCGCATCCTTGTTCCTTTAGATGGTTCCCCCCTTACAGAGTGTGTGCTGCCGCACGCGATAGCCATCGCCAAAGCGTTTAACGCTGAGGTTACGTTGGTGCATATCCTAGACCACCCCACCGCACCGCTTCAATTCCCGAAGGCTGACCCGCTCGATTGGTATTTGAAGAAGTCGGAAGCGCAGTTGTATCTCAACACCATTCAAGCCCGCTTAGAGGCTTACCAGTTATCCGTCCAGACCAGCATGATTGAGGGGAATATCGCCGATAGAATCGTCGAGTTGGCACACTCTATGCAGGCTGATTTAATCATTTTGAGTAGTTTTGGCGAGGCGAAATTCGCCAACGGCGGCGGGGTGAGTAGCGTCGTGCAGCACATCCTCCAACGGGTGCGGACTTCGACCCTGCTCATCCGCACCACTGAACCCTTCACCCTTATCACTGACGATATGTGCTATCACAAGTTGATGATTCCGTTGGATGGGTCGCAGCGGGCGGGTGCGGTTTTGTCGATGGCAACCGCATTGGCCGAGGCGTATGAATCGCAGGTTTTGCTGGTGCATGTGGTCAGCAAGCCAGAGATGGCGCGTCACATGCCCCTGACCCCTGAAGACGCCGAGTTGGTGAATCGACTGGTAGAGCGAAACCAAGATGAGGGTAAGAAATATCTGGAACAGGTTCAAAACCTTCTGCCCATCCAGTTGGAGACACGGCTTTTGGTCAGCGATAACGTCGCGGCCACGCTCCAGAATGTAAGCGAAGATGAGCAGATTGACCTGTTGGTATTGAGCGCACATGGATATTCCGGCGAATCACGCTGGCCGTATGGCAGCATCACCAACCGGTTTATCACCAGTGGTACAACCCCTTTATTGATTGTGCAGGATTTGCAGTGGGCGACCTCATCTGATTCCGTCCGCGTTACAAGCGAAATTAGATTGCCTGCCCGCGTGAACAGTGTGGCGTAACGATGACATTGCCTGAGATGAGTGAACAGCAAGCCGTACTTGAAAATCATGAGGAGGTCTCTAGCACCCTAGAGACCTCTTTAGATATATTGGCGAATCGGTTGGCTCAGGAATACGTCCTGACCTCAGTTAGGCCGGGCAAATCTCAACTGATCGATAATCTGTTGAGCGATAAGAAGGTCATCACCGACGCCTATCGACAGTTCAGCCGAATCGCCCAAGACGAACTGCCGCTCCCGTATGCGGCGGAATGGTTGCTGGACAATTTTTTTGTGGTTCAGCAGACCATCCGCCAAATTCGCCAAGATCTGCCACGCGGATATTACAGAGAACTGCCCAAACTCAGTAATCCCAAGTGGCTGACTCTACCGCGAAGTTACGCCATCGCTTGCGAACTCATCCACTATTCGGAAAACCATCTCGACATCGAACAGGCCATCAGCTTTCTGCGGACATTCCAAGCCACCGTCCCGCTGACGATGGGTGAGTTGTGGGCGTTCCCGACCATGTTGCGTGCCGGAATTTTGAGCAGTCTGGCAGAGGCGCTGAATCAGGTCATGAACCCGTCCACCACCGACACATTAGATGACCGTGTTGTGCGATTCTGCATCACCAGTTTGCGGATGTTGGCTGTTCAAGACTGGAAAGACTTTTTTGAGAGCGTCAGCCTAGTGGACGAAATCCTACGGCGTGACCCGACTCAGGTTTATGCTCTGATGAATTTCAAAACGCGCAATAGCTATCGCTCTGCCGTTGAGCGTTTTGCACGCGCCGTAAAACAACCAGAGGAATCCATCGCAAAACAAGCGATTGCCCTCAGCCAAGCGGCGATTCCCGATTCGCGGTTGGGTCATGTCGGTTATTATCTGGTCGGTGAGGGGCAGCGCCACTTAGAGGCGCAATTCCGCTATCGCCCAACCGGTTTTACCGCGATAGGCCGCTGGTTTGGTGCGCATCCGACCTCAACCTATTTGGTCAGCATCAGCCTGCTCACCGTGCTGGTGATGACCGTTTTTATCGGGTACGCCGCCTCTATCAGTGACAATTGGCTGCAACTGTTGGGTATCGGCCTGCTCACGTTTTTACCCGCCACGGCGATTGCCAGTAGCATTGTCAATTGGCGTGCGACCAATATCGTCAAGCCGCGCCTATTGCCCCGCTTGGACTTTGAAGAGGGTATCCCGCCCCAATATCGGACGATGGTCGTCATCCCCGCCTTGCTGACCGATGACGCTGAAATTGATTCGCTACTGCAACAGATGGAAGTTCATTTTTTACGCAATTCCGACCCGTCCCTGTTTTTCGGCCTGTTGACCGACTACCCCGACGCGCCCAGCCAGACCATACCCGCTGACGAGGCGCTCATCAGTCGCTTGCAAGCGGGGATTTCCGCGCTGAATATCAAATATCGGCTGGGCGCACCGGCATTTTATCTATTCCACCGCGAGCGTCGCTGGAACGCGACGGAAGGCAGTTGGATGGGTTGGGAGCGCAAGCGCGGCAAGCTGATGGAATTCAACCATCTGCTGCGCGGCGATGATTCGACCTCATATATCGTACAGTTGGGTGATTTGACCGTCCTGCCGGACATCAAATATGTGATTACGTTGGACGCCGACACCATCTTGCCGGATGGTAGCGCACGCCGTCTGGTGGCGACGCTGGCACACCCGCTTAATCGCGCCGTATATGACCCGGTTAGCGGTAAGGTCGAATCCGGCTATTCGATTTTGCAACCGCGTGTCGAAATCAAACCCATCAGCGCCAATCGTACCCGTTTCAGCCAGATTTTCGCAGGGGATGTCGGCTTGGATTTGTATACCCATGCCGTCTCAGATGTCTATCAGGATTTGTTCGGCAAGGGGAGTTATGTCGGCAAGGGGATTTATGATGTTGATGTCTTAGAGGCGTCCCTCGCCAATCGAATCCCAGAAAATTCGCTCCTGAGCCATGACTTATTTGAGGGGATTCACGCGCACGTCGCGCTGGTCAGCGATATTACCCTGCTAGAGGAATATCCCTCACGTTATCTCTCATATACGCGCCGGATGCACCGCTGGATTCGCGGCGATTGGCAGCTTCTGCCGTGGTTATTGCCGCGTATTCCGACAGACCAACCCGGTCAAACCCTCCCGAATACTTTTTCGATGCTTGACCGTTGGAAGATGCTCGATAACTTAAGGCGCGGGCTGGTGCAGCCGAGTCTGGTACTGCTGATCGCGGTTGCATGGTTAGGCTGGATTGGTTCGCCGACGTTCTGGACGTTCATCTCGGTGATGGCGCTCGGCCTCCCGCTGTTTCTGTCGCTATACAGCGGGTTACGTCACCATCCGCCCACGCAATCGCTCGGCTCGGTGATGAAATCCCGCCGGGTCGATCTGTTGCGCTGGGTGTTCGCGCTGGTTTTCCTGCCGTATGAGGCGTATCTGACCCTGAGCGCGATTTTTACGACATTAGTCCGCTTGTTCATCACGCGCAAACAACTCTTGCAATGGACGACGGCTGCTCAGACCGATAGATTATTCGGGGCAAGCAAAGGCGCTCAGGCCGTCTGGATTGAGATGGCCGTCGTCCCGTTATTCGCGGCGGCACTGTCGGCGGCGGTGGCGCTGGTTAATCCATCAGCCTTGCCGTTTGCCTTGCCGGTGTTGGGTCTGTGGTTCATCTCACCTCAAATCGCCCATTGGCTTAGTCTGCCGAACGTCCATACCGAACCGGCGCTATCGACTGACCAAAAGCTCGCCCTACGCACGCTCGCCAGACAGACGTGGTTGTTTTTTGAGCAAGTCGTCGGCCCAGAAGACCATTGGTTGCCGCCGGATAACCTTCAAGAAGCGCCGTTCGCCATCGCTCACCGCACCTCGCCGACCAACATCGGCTTGCTGCTGACCTCTACATTGGCGGCCTATGACTTCGGATATACCGGCCTGTTGGATTTAGCTACGCGCTTACAGGCTACCTTTGAGACGCTCGACCAACTGGAGCATTACCGAGGGCATTTGCTCAACTGGTATGACACCGAAAGCCTAGCCCCGCTTGCCCCGCGCTATGTCTCGACGGTGGACAGCGGTAATCTGGCTGGATGCTTGATTGTGATTGAACAGGCGTGCCTCGCCTTCCCAGATGCGTTGGTGCTTCGCCCACAGCGCTGGCAGGGATTGTTAGATACGCTCGGCTTGGTAGAGGCACGCCTCGAAAAACTGTATGGCGAGAGCCAAGATGAGACGATGGTCGCGCTGCGGACGTTCATGCTGTCGCTTCGTCAGCGGATTCAGGCCGTATCTTACGCCCCGCAGTATTGGGCGGCGCTGCTCGCCAAGCTGAACCGTGAGGATTGGAGCGAGTTATCGCGGCTGATTGTGGCCGTGTTCGAGTCAGAGGCGATTTCTGCCAATGTCCAAATCCTGAGCGAAATCCGCATTACATCTGAACGACTGCATCATCACTTGATCACGATGCAGCGCGATATGGATGTGTTTTTGCCGTGGCTGATGGCGCTCAATCAGCCACCCGCGTTGTTCGCGCAACCGGATGTAGACCCACGCATCACAGCGGCATGGAAAGATGTGTTGGCCGCGCTCCCAGAGTCGCCGCATCTGTGCGAAGTCCCGTCAATCTGCGAAACGGCCTCTGAGCGCTTGCGGAGTCTACAAGCCCAGTTGGAGATAGAGGGCAGTTCTGTCAAGCACATCCAAGCGGCGCAGCGCTGGTGCGTCCAACTGATTGAACAGCTTGCCGTGACCCAGACGCAGGTCAACACCTTACTGGGTAGCTATCAGACATTGGCCGCGCAAGCCGAAGCCCGTTTCCAAGCGATGGATTTCGGCTTCTTGTTCAACGCACGGCGCAAGGTCTTTCACATCGGCTATAACGTCGTCAATGACAAATTGGATGACAATTTCTACGACTTGTTGGCGTCTGAGGCGCGACTTGCCAGCTTCTTGGCGATTGCCAAGCGCGAAATCCCATCCAGTCATTGGCTGTATCTGGGTCGTCCGGTCACGCAGGTGAAGGAATCGCTCACGCTTTTGTCGTGGAGTGGGACGATGTTTGAATATCTGATGCCCAACTTGTTCATGGACAGCTACGACCAGACTTTTCTCACCCAAAGTTGTCGGTCTGTGGTAGATGACCAAATCGCCTACGCACGCTCGAAAAATGTGCCATGGGGCATATCCGAGTCGGCTTACTACGCCTTTGACGGCGCGATGAACTATCAATACCGCGCCTTTGGCGTGCCATCGTTGGGATTCAAGCGCGGGCTAGATGAGGATTTGGTCATCACGCCGTATGCCTCGATATTGGCGTTGGAGGTGCGTCCGCAGGCCGTCCGCCAGAATATGGATACCTTCGATGCGCTCAAGATGCGCGGGCTGTATGGCTTTTATGAGGCGGTGGATTACACCCCCTCCCGAATGCCGATACGCCAAGACCATGTGGTTATCCGGTCTTATATGGCGCACCATCAGGGCATGATTTTAGCCTCCCTGAGCAACTACCTGTTAAATGAACCGATGATTCGGCGCTTCCATAACGACCCGCGTGTCCAGAGCTTTAATCTGCTGTTGCAAGAAAAAATCCCGGTACAAGCGCCGATTGAAGACCCGAATTCCGCCGACCTGACCGTGGGCGTTACGACGATGACGCAGACAACCATCGCGCCGTGGCAAATCCCAGAAGACACGACCGTCCCGCAAGTCCACACGCTCTCCAATGGCAACCTTAGCACAGTGATAACCAATTCAGGCAGCGGCTACAGCCAATGGGGCGGCCTATCTCTGACCCGCTGGGAAGCGGACACGACGTTAGATAACTGGGGGAATTGGGCGTACATCCAAGATCGCGACAACGGTGAGCTTTGGTCAGCCGGATACCAGCCGACGGCAGTCCCGCGTGATTATAAGCATGTTTCGTTTTATCCTCATCAGGTTGAGTTTCAGCGCCGCGACCACGACATCACGGTCAATATGCAGGTGACGATTGTGGCGGACGATGATGTGGAAATCCGCCAAATCACCCTGATTAACCACAGCGACAGGGTGCGCCGTCTGCGCGTGAGCAGTTATGGCGAGGTCTTGCTTGCGCCCCAACAAGAGCGCCATCCAGCCTTCAATAAACTGTTCGTCCAGAGCGAATATCTACCCGACAACAATATGCTGTTGTTCCGGCGGCGGCCACGCGCCGATGAGGGGGCGATCTATCTGGGACACATGCTGCTCACCACCCCCGGCACGCCTATTACCGGCGCGTATGAGGGAGACAGAGTACGCTTTTTGGGCAGAGGCCGCACCGTCCGCACGCCTGCAATATTCGACGGCGATAATGACCTCTCCAAGACGGTTGGCATGACGCTAGACCCGATTATGGCGCTCGCGCAAGATGTCGAAATCCCGCCGTATGAACGGGTTAAAATGGCTTATCTGACGCTCGTGACTCGCTCCCGCCCGGAGGCGCTGGCGTTGGCCGCCCGCTATAAGGATTGGGGCGTACTCGAACGCGGGATAGAACTCGCTCGTCGCCAAAACGACCACGCTCTGCGCCAACTTGAGATGGATACGCACGAACTCTCGCGGATACAACAGGTGCTTTCACGACTGCTATACCCTCATGCAGGATTGCGGGCGTCTACGGATGTCCTGAGCGCGAACGTGAAAAGCCAATCTGGGTTATGGGTACACGGGATTTCCGGCGATTCCCCGATTTTGTTGGTGCGTGTCGAGGATGTCGCAGAGATGTCGCTGGTGTTGGAACTGTTACGGGCGCATAGTTATTGGCGCGAACAGCAGATGTCGATTGATTTGGTGATTCTCAACCTGCATGACAGCACCTACTCGCAAGAGCTTCTGGGGCAATTTCACCGCCTCATCGGGCGCACCAACAGCGCGTCATGGTTGAATCGGCGTGGCGGCATCTTTATCGTCAATGCCGACCAGATGAAGGTAGAAGACCGGAATCTTCTTGAGACGGCGGCGCGAGTCCTCTTAGATGGTAAACGCGGGTCGTTGGCCGACCAATTGCCGTATATCTCTATGAAACGGCCTTCCCTCCCACCATTCAAGCCGCCGCTAACCAATCAAGATGCGCCGGAAGCGACGCCGCCATTGCCTCGCCCCGAGTCTCTGCAATTTGACAACGGGTTTGGCGGGTTCAGCCCCGACGGCAAAGAATATGTCATTTATCTGGCGGATGGGCAATCGACGCCAGCCCCGTGGGTGAACGTCATCGCCAATCAGCAGTTCGGCTTTTTGGTCTCGGAATCCGGCTCTGGCTATACATGGGCGGGCAATAGCAGCGAGAACCGCCTGACCTCATGGCGGAATGACCCGGTATCAGACGCGCCCAGCGAGGCGTTATATCTGCGCGATGAGGAGACGGCGCGGGTCTGGTCGCCGATGCCACTCCCTAGCCGTGATGGTGAGCCGTATCTCATTCGGCATGGGGCGGGCTATTCACAGTTTGAACATCACAGCAACGGGTTAAAGCAGCGCACAGAGTTGTTCGCCGCCCCAGATGCGCCGGTCAAAGTCATCAAACTATCCCTCGAAAATACGTGGAATCGCCCGCGCCGCGTCACGGTCACATACTATGCCGAGTGGGTGCTTGGCGTCAGTCGGGCGACTTCACAAGCCTATATCGTGCCGGAATATGACCACAACAGCGGCGCATTGTTGGCGCATAACCGTTATAACGCTGAGTTTGGCGAGCGCGTGGCGTTTCTAGCCAGCAGCAAAGCGCCCCACGGTTTGACTTCAGACCGGCGTGAATTTCTCGGCTCGATGGGGGATTTCGACACGCCGGATGGATTGTGTCGGGTCGGGTTAGCAAGCACAGTTGAGCCGGGGCTTGACCCGTGCGCGGTGATTCAGGTTCATGTCGATTTGCCCATCGGCGGCAGCAAAGAGGTGTTTTTCCTGTTAGGTCAGGGGCGTGACCGCGAGGACGCCTTAGCCTTGATTCAGACCTATCAAGACCCAGCGCAGGTAGACGCCGCGAGGCAGGCCGTCACGGCCTTCTGGGATGAGACGTTGGGCGCTATCACCGTCAAGACGCCAGACGCCGCCATGAACATCATGCTGAACCGCTGGCTGTTGTATCAAGCGCTCTCATGCCGGATTTGGGGACGGACAGGCTTATATCAATCCAGCGGTGCGTTCGGTTTCCGCGACCAATTACAAGACGTGATGGCGCTGGTTTGGTCGGCGCCCAAAATTGCCCGCGACCACATCCTAGAGGCGGCGCGGCATCAATTTGAAGAAGGCGATGTGATGCACTGGTGGCATCCCCCCGTCGGGCGCGGGGTCAGGACTCGTTTCTCGGATGACTTGCTTTGGTTGCCGTATGTGGTGGCTCACTATGTCGAAGTCACGGGCGATCTCGCTATCTTGGATGAAACCGTCCCGTTCTTGCGCGGCGCGCCCTTGAAGGTGGGTGAAGAAGAACGCTATGGACAATATGAAACCACGCCAGAGGCCTATAGCCTGTACGAACACTGCCTACGCGCCATCAAACGCGGCGCGACGGCTGGCAGGCACGGGTTGCCGTTGATGGGGGCAGGCGACTGGAACGACGGCATGAATCGCGTCGGTATTCACGGGCGCGGCGAAAGCGTGTGGTTGGCTTGGTTCCTCTACAGCGTCTTGAAGCAGTTCGCGCTCATTTGCCAACAGCGCACAGATACGCCGCAGGCCGGAGCCTATCACCAGCAAGCAGACCAACTGCAAGCCGCGATTGAGGCCGTGGCGTGGGATGGAGAGTGGTATCGCCGGGCTTATTACGATGATGGGGCGATGTTGGGGTCGGCGCAAAATCTGGAATGTCAAATCGACTCGATTGCCCAGTCATGGGCGGTGATGTCAGGCGCGGGCGACCCAGCACGGACGGTTAAAGCCATGTCCTCCGTCGATGAGCGCTTGGTGAACAGGGATGACCAGATTATATTGCTGTTCACCCCGCCGTTTGATAAGACCGCGCACGACCCCGGCTACATCAAGAGTTATCCGCCCGGAATCCGCGAAAATGGCGGCCAATACACCCATGCCGCGATTTGGGTCGTGTGGGCGTTCGCTCAATTGGGGCAGGGCAATCTAGCCGGGGAATTATTCCGGTTGCTCAACCCGATTTCGCACAGCGACACGCCCGAAAAGGCCGCCAGTTATCGCGTTGAACCGTATGTGATTGCGGCAGATGTGTATGGCGTCGCGCCGCACCTCGGACGGGGCGGCTGGACGTGGTATACCGGCTCGGCCAGTTGGATGTATCGGCTCGGCGTCGAAGCCCTGTTGGGCGTCAAGCGCAGCGGGAATCACTTGGAAATCGACCCGTGCATCCCAGAAGATTGGGCGGGGTATGACTTGACCTATCGGCATGGCGAGACGGTCTATGACATCCATATCGACAATCCGGGGCATGTCAGCCGAGGCGTCGTCCAAGTCACGCTGGATGGAGTCGCCATCCCGCAAGGCCACATCCCCCTCAGTGGCGATGGGCTAAAACACGAGGTCTACATCCTATTAGGCCAGTCATGAGGCGGCTTCTAGTCTGTGGGCTTGTGCTTATATCACCCTATAGACCTAGACGAAATACGCTCACATGGCGGGTGTGGTAAGCCCGGATAAGGGCTATTCTAAGGATAGTAACATCAATCAATCGACTATCTGAATCACTGAGGAGACATTACCATGTTAAGTTGGGCATTTTTCTTCCTAGTTGTGGCGCTCATCGCTGGCGTGTTCGGGTTCGGCGGCATTGCAGGGGCGGCGGTAGGTATCGCGCAATTCCTGTTCTTCCTGTTCCTCGTCATGTTCATCGGCGCGTTGTTCTTGGGACGTCGACTCGTCAGCTAACATTAGCGTGACAGTCACTAGATTAAGAGGAGGACTGCCTTAGGGGAGTCCTCCTCTCGTTTTGTATAGGGTATAGACCGGGGCAACCATGAGTGAACCAGCGGTAATAACCGATATTCAGACAGCGGACATCCGCAACGCGCAGCGAATCGCCGTCATCATCAACCCGATTTCGGGTTTGAAAACTGAGGCGCAGCAGATTATCGAAACCTATTTCGCCGCGTTCCCAGAGCGTGAAGTGACCTATTATTTCACCGAGAAAAAGTCCGACGCCACCCGCTTCGCCCAACAAGCGATAGACGCAAAAGCGCAGGTCGTCTTGGCCTATGGCGGCGACGGCACGATGACCGAGGTCGCAGCCGGATTACAGTACAGCGGTATCCCGATGGCGATTCTGCCGGGTGGGACGGCCAACGTCATGGCGGTTGAATTGGGCATCCCAACCGGGTTAGAGGACGCGCTCAATCTGGTGTTTAGCCAACCCAACAAGCCCCGCACGATTGATATGGGCTGCATCGACAATCAGATGTTTTTGCTGCGGGCGGGCATCGGGTATGAGGCGCAACTCTCCGCGACTGCACCCCGCGAGGCCAAGCGTGCGCGTGGCAGGCTGGCTTATTTCCAACACGGCTTGTCGTTGATTCGGAACTTACGCCGTGCGCGTTATCTGATTACGACGGGCGGCAAGACCTATGTGGCGCACGGCATCACCTGTATGATTTGCAACTCCACCAGCGTCGGGCTGAATAAGCTGCAACTGGTCAATCAGTCCAGCGTCAGTGACGGCCTCTTAGATGTGGTGGTCATCGAGGGATTTGGGATTGGGTCGCTGTGGCAGATTTTCACCAGCATCTTCCAGAAATTGATTCCGGGTCGTGCAGCCGCGCCTCCCGCGATTCTGCATTGGCAAGTTGCCGAAGTCACCATCGAAATCCGCCCGCGCCAGTTGGTCGCGTTTGATGGCGAGAAACTCAAAAAAGCCAAGCGAGTGAGCGCGGTCGTCGTCCCGAACGCCGTGCAGATTATCGTGCCGGATACGGCTACCCCAACCACACCTGTTAAGGAGATAAAATGAGCCTTTGGGTCGAGATTAAACGCCTTTTCGCGCAACTCCGCACGCACGGAATCTACCTGACACTATTGGCGGGCGTTGATAAATTCGGGCGCAAACTGCTAGGCCGCCCGATTTGGCGCTACAGTTGGATTACGCCCAATATCCTGCTCGGTGGGCAGCCCGCCCGTCGGCTGTGGAAACCCCTGACCAGCGTCGGCGTGACCGGCGTCATCAATTTGCGCGAAGAATATAATTATGCGGATGAAATCGGGGGGATGGGCAGCTTATTCAAATATCTGTATTTGCCCACCCGTGACAATACCGCCCCAACCCTCGCCCATCTTGAGCAGGGCGTACAATTCATGCGCGATGTCTTGAAGGCGGGCGGCAAGCTCTATATTCACTGTTGGGAGGGTCTAGGGCGCGGGCCAACCATGGTCGCGGCCTATCTGGTGAGCGAAGGGCTGACCCCGGATGAGGCGTGGGCATATATCCGCAATGTCCGCCCCTTCATCCGCCCGGTGACTTCCCAAAAAGAACGGCGGCAAGAATTGGCGGACTATTATCAGGATAGGGCGGCTAATCCGCCGGAGGTCGTCAGCCCTACAGCCAGCCCCGCCGCCGGAACATAAACATCATCATGCCCGACGAGAACGCCATCGCAAACAGCACGAGGAACAACATCACACTGCCGGGGATGGGCAACACAACTGGGTTTGGGGTTATGGCGAAGTTCAACTCGAACAATCCGCTGAAAAACGTTAGCGGCAGAAAAATCATCGAGAGGACGGTCAGGCGATTGACCGCCTCGACCATCTTGCGCGAATGTTGATTCTGCATCATGTCCAGCACGTTGCTGGATAAATCACGCTGAGAGTCGATCACGTCATAGACCCGCAATAGGCGCTCATATAGGTGGCGGAACAGGTCGCGGATAGCGCTATTCTCTCCGACGCGCTTCTCTCCGATGAGGTTAGAGATGACCTCGCGCTGCGGGGCGACCATCTGGCGCAGGTTGATGAGTTGTTGCTTGATGCGGTAGACGGGCTTACGGGCGGAATCGCTAATCACCACGTCGATGCCGTGATCCAATAATTTTTCTTCCAAAGTATTTAACTGGTTGCTGATGCGGTCTAACAGCGGGTAGTACGAGTCGATGACGTGTTGGGCGGTCAGGTAGAGGAAATATGCCACGCCGGAAGTCCATGCGTCTGGGTTCTGCGCCACGCGCTCATAGGCGTCTTTTAGCGCGTCCACACCCGATGGGCGCACAGTGATGAAGCAGTTATCGGTGATGACGCAGTGGATTTCTTGCCCGCGCACTTGACCGCCTTTGATTTGCGGCTCGAACAACGAGAGGAACAGATAGGACGGGTAGACCAGTAGCGTCGGGCGGCGGTCTGCGCGCATCAAATCCTCTACCACGGCTGGCCCGAGCTTGAAGCGATCTGCCATCCACTGTATTTCTTCGCTTGTGGGGTCAACCATATCAATCCAGAGTTTCGCATCTGAATCGATGGCGCGTTCAAGATTTTCCCGCCCCAGATTCCGCCGTAACAGGGTGGTCTGTTTTTCTTCATCAAATTCCGTTACCAGTGAACGTATCATGGTTTGACGCTGCGCCGCCTCTTGATTCACGATCACGGACTCCATTCACTTCACAATCCTGAAAAAATAAAAAATTGTGTGGATGTCTGGCCTTTATCAGACTCATTCATCCACACAACCCGACTTAGCTCGACTTTATAGCGGCGATGCTGAACCTCGGTAGATTACGAGGTCTTTTGCAGGCGCTCGCTCACTTCTTCCTGAAGGCGACCAGCGCCCTCGCGGACAGACTTCATAACCTGACCAGCCACTTCACGGCCTTGACCAGCCGCTTGGTTCAGCGTGTCGGCCACCTGATGGCGAGTCTTTTCGCCGGAGCGGGGAGCCAGCAGTAGCGCGACGATTGAACCAATCCCCACACCCAAGCCTGCGATAACAATCGCTAAGATTATACGATCACGTTGGGCGCGAATTTCAGCATCACGGCTGTAGTAGATTCTCTCGTTCATGGTAATCCTCGGTTTTTCTCAGCTTTTAGTATCGAAGGGTTGGGATGTGAAGGTTAGTTGAACTTGACCTTATCGGCCCAGTCATCGACTTGGCGGTTGGCCTCGTCTTTGGCGATCCCGTAACGCTCTTGGATACGCCCAGAGAGTTTTTCGCGCTCACCAGCGATTTCGTCCAGTTCGTCATCGGTCAGTTGACCCCAACGGACTTGGATATCGCCTTTAAGCTGCTTCCACTTGCCTACAATTTGATCCCACGCAGGACTAGCCATCAGATTTTTACTCCTTTGTTTGTTGATGCGTTGATTGACGTTAGATAGGGGTTACGGTTAAGCTCTGCGGAGTGTACGCAGCAGACCCAGCAGCACAATTGCGCCAACAAAGGCCGTCACGATGCTGACCAAGTTAAACCCGGTCACAGCGCCGCCGACACCGAGGGCATTCAGCAAGAAACCACCGATAAAACCGCCGATGATACCGACGATGATATCTTCCAACAGACCCTGCTGACGATTGGTACTCATCACCATGCTGGCAAGCCAACCGGCGATAGCGCCGACGATAATCCATACGAGCAAACTAGTACCGTCCATGTTGGAACTCCTTTTAACTGACCTCTTGGCCGCAGAGAGATGTCTGCTTCCAATCCGGCTGCGGTTGCAACAATTGCAAACGCTTCATTAATTACAGTCTAAACCCAGATTACGCAGAGACACCGTGCCTAGCGGTCTATTTTGGGCTAGGTCAAGTGGGGGATATGGAGGTTGTCCATACTATCTATCTGTAATGAAGGGCGTAATAAAATAGGCCAAGTGGTTAATATAAACCCCCTGTCCGTGTGATATAAATTAAGGTAATAGGCATGTACACTGTTTTTTAATCACGCATCACGCGCTTAGTTTTAGGTAGCGCTTTTGACCAGCCCCCAAAATAGATCAACTAGCCCACCCTGATGAATGAGGATTGATACCACATGATGAACACCCGACAAATCTTCACCGCAACATTGGCTGTATTAGCTGGGTTGGCAACCGGGTATATTCTCTTACTGAGCCTAAAAGTTTTGATTACGTTGCTGATTGCGATTATCGTCGCATCGGCTGTCCGCCCACTCATCGCACGGCTCATTAGGTTACGGATACCATCCGGTATCGCAACCCTGATGATTTATACCAGCATCATCTCATTCGCCTTGATTGTCTCCATCGCCGTGCTACCCCCGCTCATCAATCAATTCGCAGATTATCTGGGGAGTGATTGGCGGCTGGCTAACCGTATCATCGTCGCCAAGAACTGGACTGAGACGACTCTTACACAATTGACCGGGAGTGAGGTCGTGCTGGCGGACTCTGAGGATATTCGGAATGCCACAACGCAGGTGGTCGAGAGCCTCCGCGCCTCCGCCCCCAGCTTGGTGGGCAATGTCGGCGGTTGGTTCGTGGAAATTGTATTGGTCATCATCATGGGGATTTACTGGCTGACCGCCAGAGAAAAATCCATCGCATTCGTGACGCGGCTCATCGCTAGCAAAGACCGCGAGACCGCGCGATTGGCGCTTTTGGAGATTGAGGAATCGATAGGCGCATATATACGCGGCATCCTGTTTGTGGCTGTATTCGTGGGAGCGCTCAATTTCTTGGTACTGTTCTTGTTGGGCGTACCCAATGCAGCCGCCTTCGGATTCATCATTGGCATAGCGACCATCTTGCCCGTGGTCGGCAGCGGCGCGGGTGGCGTGGTTGCGACGCTATTTGCGTTGCTGGGTTCACCGCTATACGGATTGGAAGTTTTCGGCACGTTCGTCGTCATCCAACAGGTTGAGATGCACTACCTAACGCCGCGCGCGCTTTCGCGGTCTATCGGGGTTGACCCACTCTTGACGATGGTCGCCGTGTTCGTTGGGTTCGCCTTGTATGGGGTGGTCGGAGCGATTATCTCTATCCCGATTTTGAGTACAATGAACGTACTCATGCGTGAATTCGTTATCGCACCGCGTCGTGAAGCTGTGGCAAACTATGCTATAGAGCAGGGGATACCGATGTTTAAGGCCGCCGATACCCCCACTCCAGACAAAACCATCCCAATCATAGCGGATATCATGAAACCCTAATGTCTCAATCCCTAAGCACCACCAAAGAACTTTTATATCGTTATGGCATCGCCATCGCCATCGCTCTGATGGCGGTGCTGCTCACAGCGATTATCTGGGATAGCGTCACACATGATGCGCCATTTATCCTCCTGGTGTGCGCGGTGGTTTTCAGTTCTTGGTTGGGCGGGTTTGTTCCGGGGTTATTGTGTTCGTTCATCTCGTTTGTGATGGTCGATTATTTCTTGATTGAGCCGCGTTATTTAATCCTGTCGTCGCCCGATAGAATCTTACAATTCCTGCTTTTCGTGTTGATCGCATGGCTGATCAGCTGGTTACAAGAAAGCCGTAACCGCTCTGAGCGTGCGATGCGCCAATATAAAGAAGAACTAGAACTCGTCCTGAACGCCATGAATGAGGGCGTCATCGTGCAAGATCGGGCAGGAAAGGTCGTGTTCGCCAACGCCGCCTTCGCCGCCGCACGAATCGAACAGCCGTTAATGCACGCCTTAATCGGCGTCCCTGACAGCAAGATTGAATCGGCCTATAAGCTGCTGGATGACCGAGAGACCACCATCGTTCATACTACCAAACCCGGTAATCGGGTTTTTTTGACCAAGCGCCCAGCCGAAGCCACCTTCGGGATAAAAGCCCGCGAAACCGGTCATGAAACGTGGCTCACCGTAAAATCTGCCCCGATTTTGGATAAGGGCAAGGACATCCGTCTGGTGATCAATATCTTCCACGACATCACCGAACTACGGCGTGTCGAGAAGCTCCGCGCCCAGAGCAGTGAGCGCATCCGCAAGGTGATTGATAACTTGTCGGCCTTCGTCGGCGTTTTGACCCCGGATGGAGTGGTCATCGAGATGAACGCCTCTGCGCTACGGTCAGCCAACTTGGACTTGGGTGAGGTGGTAGGAAAACGATTAGACCAGACCTATTGGTGGTCTTATGACGACTCTGTGCAGGCAAAACTGCGCGATTCTATACAACAGGCGGCGCAGGGCGAGAGCATCCGTTACGATGTCTCGGTACGCCTTGCAAGTGACCAATATATCACGCTTGATTTCACCCTTGCGCCCGTTTTTGACCGTGAAGGCCAGCTAGAGTACCTCATTCCTTCCGGTATCGACGTGACGTCGCGTAATAATTTGACCAACCAACTGATTATCCAACAGCGTCGGCAATCGAATATCATCAACCATGTGCCGGGGGTCGTTTTTGAAGGTACAGTTAGTGATAACGGCGTTATCACGACAGATTTTTTTAGTCCCTATATCGAAAAAATGCTTGGGTATACCCTAGCGGAGGTGCGTAATGACCCACTCTTCTGGAAGAAAGTAATATTGGCAGAAGATTGGGACAATACCGTTAAACAAGTGAATGAAATTCATGAAGGTGGAAAACCGCGTTCAACCCAATACCGCTGTTACGCGAAGGATGGACACATCGTATTTGTAGAATCACATTTCGGCTTCCTGCGCGATGAGCAAAACGTGTTGCTAGGCACGGTTGGCGTGATGATGGATGTGACGGATCGTCGCCAAGCCGAAGATGAGTTGGCGCATTATGCCCAAGAACTCCGCCGGTCAAACGAGGAACTAGAACAGTTCGCCTATGTCGCCTCGCATGACTTACAAGAACCCCTCCGCATGGTGACAAGCTATCTGCAACTCATCGAACAGCGCTACGAAACACTATTAGATGCGGACGCGAAAGAATTCATCCGGTACGCCGTCGATGGCTCCACCCGCATGAAATCGCTGATTAACGACCTGTTGGTCTATTCACGGATTCAGCGCAATCGGGCAGAATACGAGCCGATAGAGATGGAGGACGTCTTACACCAAGCCCTCCGTAATCTGCAACTCGTCATCGAGGACAGTAAGGCCATCATCACCCATGACCCGCTACCAGAAGTCAAGGCCAACCGCGTCCAGATGCTTCAATTGATGCAGAATCTGATAGACAATGGCCTAAAGTTCCGATTAGAGCGCACCCCTGAGATTCATATCGGGGTGAAGCTCGAACCCCCGCTATGGCATTTCTGCGTGAAGGATAACGGGATTGGGATTGAGGAAGAATACCTCGAACGGATTTTCATCATCTTCCAGCGACTCCATGCGCGAAACGAATATCCGGGTACTGGGATTGGGCTGGCAATTTGCAAGAAAATAGTCGATAAACATGGAGGACAAATTTATGCTCAGTCTACCCTCGGTCAGGGAACGGAATTCCACTTCACAATACCCGTCCAACACGACGGTAGGAGATCAAGCAATGGTAGTCATCCAGATACTACTGGTTGAAGATAGCCCCGGCGATATACGCCTCACTCAAGAGGCGATGAAAAATGGCAAAGTCCGCAATCAGCTTCATGTCGTACAGGATGGCGTGGAGGCGATGGAATTTTTACGGCAGGTTGGCAAATATGCCGATGCACCCCGCCCCGATATTGTATTGCTTGACCTGAATCTGCCGCGCAAAGATGGTCGCACCGTCCTTCAGGAGATGAAAGAGGATGGAAATCTTCGCCGGATTCCGGTGGTGATTCTGACGACTTCCGACGACGAACACGATATTTTACGCAGCTATGACCTGCACGCGAACTGCTATATCACCAAACCGATTGAGTTGAAACAATTCGTGATGATCGTCCAGACGATTGAGAACTTCTGGTTCCAAATCGTCAAATTGCCGCCGTATTGACCATCATGAGTCCATACCGTGGTATTCCGAGCAGGCGAGGGACGAGTGGCGATGGAGACACGACCATCAGTCTGCTGCTGTTTGAGGATAATCCGGGCGATGTCCGTTTGATTCATGAGATGGTTTTGACGGTCACGAATCAAAATGTAGAATTGGTGCATGTCGATACCCTGAAAGGCGGCCTTCAGCGCCTACAGGAAGATACTTTCGATGCGATTCTGCTGGATTTAAGCTTGCCGGATAGCCACGGGATAGATACGTTGCTCAAAGTCAGCGTCGCCGCCCCGGATATTGCCATCGTCGTGTTGACCGGCAATGAGGATCAAGACCTCGGCCTGCGTGCGGTACAGATGGGCGCGCAAGATTACCTCCCCAAAGTAGATGTCAACAGTAAAGTCCTGATTCGTGCGCTACGCTACGCCATTGAGCGCTACCGTATCGAAGTCATGATTCGCAAGAGCGAACAGGAATATCGTTCGCTGATTGATGACGTTTTCGACACTTCAATGGTCGCGGTCATGATCCTGAACCGCGATTACATGATCGTCTGGTGCAACGAAGCGACGGAAATTTATTTTGGCATCCCCAAAGACGGCCTCATTGGTAGGGATAGCCAAATTTTGATTGACGAAGAGTTGAAGTGTGTTTTCGCTGACCCCGACGATTATGCTGCACAGATGCTGAGTGCGTATCAGGATGGGGGGTTCACCCAGCGCTTTGAGTGCCGTGTCATCCCGGAGGATAAGCGTCAAGCGCGCTGGTTGGAACACTGGAGTCAGCCCATCCGTGATGGGATGTATGTTGGTGGGCGCATCGAACAGTATATGGATATTACAGAGCGTAAAAAGCTGGAAATCTCGCTAGAGGAGCAACGCAAATTCGCTGAAGCCCTACGCGATATTTCTACCTTGTTGACCAGTACGCTGGATTTGAAAGAAGTTTTGGGTCGTATCCTCAACAGCTTAGGGCGTATCCTCCCACACGATTTGGCCTCAATCAGGATGTTGGGCGAGAATCGATCTCTCGTCGCGGATAACCCCCCCACACCATCCCAAGCGCCGGTTTGGGAAGAGGACGAGGGGCTGTCGTATCAATCCCATCTTGATGAGATGCTTGAAACCGGCAAGCCGGTGATTGTGCCGGATTTGCAAATGACGCAATCGGATGGATCAACGGAACGCGGTGATGTTCACAGCTATGTCGGAGCGCCTATCCGATTGCAGAACGAAGTGATTGGGTTTATGTATGTGTTCAGCAAACGGCCTGATTTCTTCAAGGATGTTCATGCCGAACGCCTGATGGTCTTTGCTGAATTGGCCGCAATCGCCATCCAGAACGCGCAGTTGTTTGAGCAGTCACAAGGATTGGCGGCGGTAGAGGAACGTCAGCGACTCGCCCGTGAGCTGCACGATTCGGTCAGCCAGACCTTGTTTACGTCCCGGAATATGGCCGAGAGCGCCCTGCGCCGCTGGGACAAAGACCCAGTTCGCGCCCGCCAACTCACCGAAGAAGTCCATCAGTTGACCATCACTGCGCTGGCCGAGATGCGGATTTTGCTGCTAGAGCTACGTCCGGCTTCGCTGACCCATGTCACGCTCAAACAGCTTTTCGAGCAGTATCTCCAGCCGATTCAAAAGCGTCGCCAGTTCAATTTGCGGCTCAATATTGCCGATATTCCGCCTTTGCCGCCCGATGTGCAAATCGCGCTGTACCGGATTGTTCAAGAAGCGCTGAACAATATTGATAAACATGCGCGAGCGCGGGAGGTCATCGTCCATGTCGAAAATTATGATGACCATATCGCGCTGGAAATGAGTGACGACGGGGAGGGTTTTGACTCTGATGCGACCCATGGGACGAGTCTGGGGCTGGGGATTATGCGCGAACGTGCCGATACCATTAAAGCGGCGCTCCAGATTGAGAGTAAAATTGGTGAAGGGACCCGTATCACGGTGACGTGGTATAAAAACACTCCCTAATCGCGACGGGCTACCGTCTTATCGACAAAAACAGGATGACGCTATGGCTCAAATTCGGGTATTTATTGTGGATGACCATAATATGGTTCGGAAGGGACTCGTAACCCTGCTTCAGGAGTTTGACGACTTGCAAGTGGTAGGCGAAGCAGAGGACGGGGAATTGGCGTATAACGCCTGCCGACAAAGCTGTCCCGACGTGGTATTGATGGACATGCTGATGCCTCGGATGGATGGCGTCACGGCGGCAGGGAAAATCAGGGCGTCCTGTCCGAATACGCAAGTTATCGCTTTGACCAGTTTCAGCGATGAGGCCAACGTACAGGCGGCGCTCAAGGCTGGCGCAATCGGCTATCTGATGAAAAACGTCTCTGGTGATGAACTCGCCAACGCCATCCGTCGCGCCCACGTCGGCCAATCGACTCTAGCGCCGGAAGCCCTCCAAATCCTCATCTCGGCCACCACCCGCCCGCCCGCGCTCGGCTATGACCTGACCGAACGTGAATTGGAGGTTTTGGGGCTGATGAAAGAGGGTCTCAATAATCCCCAGATTGCCGAACGACTGGTCATCAGCGTTTCGACGGTCAAGAACCATGTCAGCAATATCTTGAGCAAATTGGGGACGGCCAGCCGCACACAGGCCGTCGTCTTGGCGGTTGAGCAAAAAATTCTGGACTAAACTGTTATTATTCCAGCGGCGGCATACTCTGCCCAATACTGTCGAGACAAGCCCTGTCGTCGGCTGGTGAATGTCATCAATCAGGTCGCCCGGAAGGGCGTCCCTACGGGTTATCCTGTTTCACGGTTCAATCACGATTTGCCCGACGACGACATACGGCTGGTCATCAGCGGTGCGGATGGGGCGGACTTCTAGCTCTGGCGTCAGGCGATAGACCTGTATCGCCACTTGATATGTCCCCTGCGGGAGCGCCGTCAGTCCGCCCGCCAATTGCATCGGCTTCGGCTCATACATCACCACGTCTGGTTGCCATGTCGAGGTCTGGCGTTCGCCCATGAACGGCGTCGAGTCGTATTGCGCGACCAGTTTGCCAGAGTCGTCCAACAGAATCGCGGAAGTCGTCAAATCAGCCTCGATTTTCCGAGTCGCTGACCACCATACATCGACTCGCAGACCGTCTGGGATGACCTCGGCATGATGCAGAGTCAACGGGCCAAATTCCGCGATAGGGTCGCCCTCATATCGCGCCGGTAAGTCAAATCGATAGGCCTCAAGCAGATTCCCGTCATAGACCATCACGCGGTGCGCGGTCTCGACATGCCCGGTCTGGCGCATCAAGTCAAATGACAGCGCCTCGTCATTCCAACGCAACACCCAGACGGTCTCGGCGGCCTGAATCTGCGGGATGAGCGTCCCATATAGGCCAGCCGAATCCCAAATGGCGTATTGTCGCAGTGATGCAACTTCCGCCCCTGCGGGCAGTTGGCGGGCGAGGTAATACATCGGCGAAAAATCCGCGCCTTTCATATCGACCAGCGCCAAATCACCGGGGAGCGCATAGGTTGAGGCCAGCGCCGCGAATTCTCGCTCTGGGAACTTGGGGCGGTAGAAATCGACATTGACTACGCCATACACTGTGACCACCGCAATCAAAAACAGCCGCGTCGGGCGCGGAAAATTGCTCAGGCCGAACGCCCACAACAGCACAAAGGCGGGCGTAATCAGTGAGATTCGGTAGTAAGTCATAATCGAAAAACGGACATTGCCGATAAATGTCAGCGCCACCGGCACGATAATCCAGAGCAGCAATAGGGCTGAGGCGTTCAGCGGGCGGGCTTGAAATTTGCCACCGGGCTTGAGCGTCACCAGACCGGCCAATAATAAGCCCAACATCAGCGGCCATTGTTGTGTCAGATAGCTGCGGGCGTACCAGATGAGCGTCTCCAGCGTCGATGAGTCGATGATGGCGTCGCTGTCGGCTTTGGCCGTCTGGTAGGGCAGGACAATCAGCAATAACCAGACCGCGAAAACCATAACAGGGACGAATAACAATCCCACCGCCGTGATTCGCTGGCGTCCGCGCAAAAATATCACGCTGTATAGGCCGTGAACGATGCCCATCCATGCGCCGAGATAATGGGTATAAATCAGCGCCGTCATGCTGAGAACCCAGATGGCGGCTGACCGTTTTTGATGCATCCGCGCCCAGCGCAAAAATGCCCATGTCGTCAAAATCGCCAACATGACGTGCAGGCTATAACTGCGGACTTCTTGCGCGATATAAAATTCCATCTCGGACAACGCCATGAGCAGCGCGGCCAATAGCGGCACATACCACGCCGTGGGTTTTGGGCGTAAAAATGCGACTTCCCTCGCCAGCGGAACCATCAGCGCGATACTGAGCATACTCGGTAGCAGCGTGAACCAACGCAGCGCCAATTCGCTCAAACCCGCCAATTCCGCCCAGCCTTTCAATCCGACGAAATACAGCGGGGGGTGGACATCGCGCATCAGGGTCGTGAGCAAGTTTGGCTGTAAGATGGCGAAGCCCGAAAACCCCTCATCCGTCCACAACGGCTGCGCGCCCAAATGGATGATGCGGAGCGCCGCGCCCAACAATAAAATCAGGGTGAGGGCGGCCAATATCCACGATTTTCTTGACATCTCTTGACGCCTTCTTGATGTGTCGCACCAAATTTTTGACGTATTTCAGCCCTGTATAGCCGGATAATGCCTCTGGAATACAACGGAGGTCACATGACCACAGGTGAAGTTCTACAGCTTATCATTTACTTTGGCGTCTTAATAGTGAGCGCCAAACTACTCAGTGAATTTATGGCGCGGGTCTATACCGGCCAATCGGTCTACCAGATGATGCCGTCGTCCCGTCCGAGATGGTGATGGCGTCCGGCAGCGGCCTCGACCCGCGCATCAGCCCTGCGGTGTCGCGGATTCAGGCGGCACGTATTGCCGAGTCCCGTGGTATACCTGTAGAGACGGTGTTGGCGCTGATTGTCCAGCACACCGAGTCCCCGCCGTGGGGGTTCTTAGGCGAACTCCGCATCAACGTCTTGCTGTTAAATTTGGCGTTGGATGATAAGGATGACCAATGACCGATGACCACCGTCCCGACCCTGATGCGCGGTTAGCCGCTATCCGCCGCGATGAATCGCGCAGCAAACGCGGCCACCTAAAGATTTTCTTTGGGATGGCGGCAGGCGTCGGCAAGACCTACGCCATGCTTCAAGCCGCGCACCAGCGTAAGGACGAGGGTGTCGATGTGGTGGTTGGTTATGTTGAAGCCCACAAACGCCCAGAGACTGTGGCGCTGATGGATGGGCTGATGGTCGTGCCGCGCCGCATGTTGGATTATCGCGGCGCGACGCTGGAAGAAATGGACATCGACGCGGTGCTGGCGCGTAAACCTGCGCTGGTTTTGGTCGATGAACTCGCCCATACCAACGCCCCCGGCGCACGTCACGTCAAGCGCTATCAGGACGTGGTTGAAGTGCTGGAGGCGGGGATAGATGTCTATACCACCGTCAACGTGCAGCACTTCGAGAGCCGTTCCGACACTGTGCGCCAAATCACGGGCGTGACCGTGCAAGAACGCCTGCCGGATTCAGTATTAGACCTCGCAGACGAGATCGAACTGATCGACCTATCGCCAGAAGATTTGCGAAAACGCCTGATGGAAGGCAAGGTCTATCCGCTGGAAAAAGCCGAGGCCGCCTCGCAGAACTTTTTCAGGGTCGGAAATTTGACCGCCTTGCGCGAGATGTCGCTACGCCTGACTGCCGAACGAGTAGACCATCAACTGCAAGATTATATGCAGGTCAAGCGTATCAGCGGGCCGTGGAAATCGTCTGAGCGCCTGATGGTCGCGGTTGGCCCCAGCCCATTTGCCGAGAATTTGGTGCGCTGGACTCGCCGCATGGCCTATAACCTTGAAGCGCCATGGATGGCGGCGTATATCAAGACCAGCACGCCGCTGTCGTTACAGGCCGAAAAACAATTAGCGACGAATCTAACTCTCGCTCGTTCTTTGGGCGGTGAGGTTATCACCACGGCGGGTAATGATGTGACCGAAGGGCTGATTCACCTCGCACATCAGCGCAACGTGACGCAAATCGTGGTCGGCAAGACTCATCACTCATGGTTTCGCAACCTGCTACGCGGCGGCTCTCCTACCGAGCGCATGATTCGGGCATCGGGTGATATTGACGTGGCGGTGGTCAGCGCTGAAGATGAGACCGCACCCAAAGCGCCCGCCCGCGTCACGCTACCACGCCCCATGCGCCATTCGTCATGGAAACAGTACGCTCTCGTGATTGGAATTGTGGCTGCCGTGACGGTATTTGATTTGTTTGCGTTGCCGTGGATTAACTATGTATCAGTTGGGTTGACTGAGTTATTTGCGGTGTTGTTGATAGCAGTCTATATCGGACGCGGCCCAGCGCTGTTGGCGGCGCTGGTCAGCGCCCTGAGTTGGAATTTTCTGTTCATCGAGCCGCGCCTGACCTTTAGGATTCACGAGACGCAAGATTTCATCATGTTCTTGCTCTATTTCCTGATTGCGCTGTTCGCAGGTAACTTGACCGCCCGCCTCAAGCAGCAAGAGCAGCAGGCACGCTATAACAGCGAACGCAACCTTGCGCTATACCGGCTGGCGCGGGATGTGGCCGGGGCAGTGGATATGAATGATGTGGTGAGCGTCGGAGTCCAGCAAATCGGGCAGGCGTTCGATTCTGAGGTGGCCGTCTGGTTGGCGAAAGGGGAAAAGTCGCTGGATATAGTCGCGCATCCTGCCAGCACCTTTGTCGTCAGCGACAAAGAGTTAAACGTCGCGCTCTGGTCATTCGACCACGGCAAACCCGCTGGCCGCCATACCGACACGTTGCCATCTGCAGACGGGCGCTATTACCCGCTCAAGACCACCGGGCCGACCATCGGAATCTTGGGGATACGGTTGCGCGAACAACAACAACTTAGCTTTGAGCAACAACTTTTGTTAGAGACGTTCGCCACCCAATTGGCGCTGACGGTTGAGCGTGAATTGTTTGACCAAGCCGCCGAACGCGCCGCGCTGATGGCCGAGTCCGAACGCCTGTCCACCACGCTGCTAAATTCGATTAGCCATGAACTGCGGACGCCGATTACCACGATTGCCGGTATCGCCAATACCCTTGCTGACCCGCACGCCAATCTGAAAGATGATGATCGTAGCGCCCTCGGTGCGGACATCCAAGAGGCGGCGGCACGGCTGAATCGTCTGGTTGAGAACTTGTTGGATATGTCGCGGTTGGACAGCGGGCGTTTGGAGGTTAAGCGGGATTGGTGCGACGCTTGCGACTTGTTGGGGAGCGCAGCCAATCGCCTTCGGAAGCGCTTGAACGGGCGTCCTCTGACGATTGAGTGTGCGCTGGGGATGCCACTGATTTCACTGGACTTTGTGCTGGTCGAGCAAGTCTTGGTCAACCTGATTGATAACGCCTGCGCCTATAGCCCGTCGGGGACGGCCATTCGTCTGCGGGCCGGTATGGACGCCAAGACCATGACATTGATTGTCGAGGATAGCGGCCCCGGCGTCCCCCCAGAAGAACTCCCGCGCATTTTCGAGAAATTTTACCGAATCTCAGGCACAGCAGCCGGTGGCACTGGCTTGGGGCTGTCGATTGCCGAGGGGATCATCAGCGCTCACGGTGGCACTATCCACGCGGCAAATGTCCCCGGCGGCGGCGCACGTTTTATCATCAGGCTACCTGTGACCGGGACGCCCCCACAAGTGAAGGAATCCGACCTATGATTGACAACCCACGCATCCTCGTCATTGACGATGAGGTGCAAATCCGCCGTTTTCTCCGTTTCAGCCTAGAGGCCAACCAGTATCGCGTCTATGAGGCCGAAACTGGGCGCGAAGGCTTGCTCAGTGCCGCCAAACTCCGCCCCGATTTGATTATCCTCGACCTCGGTTTGCCCGATATGACCGGCCACGCCGTCCTGAGTGGTCTGCGCGACTGGACTCACACACCCGTGATTATCTTGTCCGTCCACGATTCCGATAAAGATAAGGTCATGGCGTTGGACGGCGGCGCGGATGATTATCTGACCAAGCCGTTCAGTACCGAAGAACTCATGGCGCGTATCCGTTCCGCCATGCGCCACACCCATCCAGAACCAGAGGAGCCTATCTTGACCTTTGGGCAGGTCCAGATTGACCTGACGCGCCGCGTCGTGACCAAGCAAGGCGCGCCCGTCAAGCTAACTCCTACCGAATACGCATTACTCAAACTGATGGCACAGCACGCTGGGCGCGTCTTGACCCATCAGCAGATTTTGCGCGAGGTCTGGGGGCCGGAATATATGCACGAGACGCACTATCTGCGCGTGTATTTCGCCCAACTGCGCCAGAAGATTGAAGATAACCCGACCCTCCCGACCTTGCTCATCACCGAGCCGGGGGTGGGGTATCGCTTGCGGGTCGAATAGGGCAGAAACGGTTTTGGTCGGTTTCAAAAGGGTATAGGGCGGCGGACGCCCCGTTGGGCGTCCCTACGAATGACGATTTTGGTAGGGACGCGCAACGGCGCGTCCATCACCACGTACCTTTCTTTCCTCCTCTAAATTTTGATACGTTTGCCCTAACCCCGCCATGCACCCATCAGCGTTTTGCTGAAAATGAGATATAGTTTGGAGTGTTGTTTTCCGCGAATCCTGATTTTCGACTAGGCTTGCCGTGTAACCTGATGACGATTCCCCCCGGTTTTGAACTGCGCCCCATCCAGTCGCAAGACATGGATTTTCTATGCCACTTGTACGGCTCGACCCGCGAAGAAGAATTGGCGCAGGTTGATTGGCCGTCAGCGCAAAAAGACGCTTTCGTGCGGATGCAGTTTGAAGCCCAGCACGCCCATTATCAGCAACACTATCCCAACGCAAATTTTGACGTGATTGTGTATGAGGGGAAAGACATCGGGCGCATGTACATTGACCGCCACCCCAAAGAAATCCGTCTGATGGAGATTACGCTACGCCCAACCCAACGCAATAAAGGGTTAGGGACAAGGTTAATGGATTGGCTGATGGACGAGGCCGCCCAAACCGACAAAATCCTCACTTTACACGTCGAAGAATTTAACCCCGCTTATCGCCTCTATCAGCGCCTGAACTTCCAACCTTTGGAACAACGCGGCGTGTATATGTTCATGGAATGGAGACCCGCATGATTGCCAAATTGACCTACGGTGTGTTTGAGCCGTTGTTGAACCAGTCATTTTTAATTCACTACGGCAACACTGAGACCTTACCCGTGACTCTGACTGAGGCGAGTCCGTGGGGGCTGACGCCAGAGACGCCAGAACAAGCGGAAAACCGCCCATTTTCGCTGGTGTTTCAATCGACCATTCGCCAACATTTGCCGCAAGGGACATTTCGTGTCAGCCATGAGATATTGGGCGACCAACAGATTTTCATCGTCCCGTTAGCGCCCAACGCGATTGGGATTCAATATCAGGCGGTGTTCAATCCCTAATATGAAAGCAGGTACGGTCTTCTGTTATCGCTATTCACTGGGTTAATTTGTAGGGACATGGCACTGCCATGTCCGCTAACATCAAAATAAACGAGGCTGCACCATTTCTGATGCAGCCTCGTTTCGTTTTACCCCAAAATGACCGAACTATGTGCGCGGCGGGAAAACCCCTTGTAGCGCGATGTTGAAGTAGAGCGTCAAGTAGGGCTGCATGTTATTGTGCGGTTGGTCGCCGCCAGCGGGTGCAAGTGCAACGTCGCTGATGTCGGTCAAATTGGTTGTACCGGCATATACAAAACCACTGCGCGGTGCAGCATAGAATGCGCCGCCCGGATTATTGGTATTGCCGAGGTTGGGCGAAAACTGCATTGGGTGGGTGTGAGATGGGATTTCGGATTCCAGTAGCGTGACGGTCTCAGAACCGCCGGTTTCACCCAGATCATGCAAGGACAGCCCCGGCCCTTGACCCGGGTGCATCGGGGCGCGACCTTGCAGGTCAGGCAGGGCGAAATTACTCTTGCCATTGCCACCATAGGTCGTCCCTAACAGGGAAAATAAGGCGGTATTCTGCGAGATAGGCAGCAATTGACCGTCACACCACGCCCAGCCCTTTGGGGCGAAGTTGAACGGGAAAATACGGATTTCTGCAACAAACGGATCAGCCATAGTCGTATGTCTCCGATTCTTAGGGTTAGGTGGGCGACGGGAAAATGCCGAATAGAGAGATGATGAAATCAACGCATAAATAGGGCTGGAAGTTGGTGTGCGGTTGACTTCCGCCGATGGGGGTAACAGCCGCTGGACTCATATTGGCTGTTGGGGTACGGGCGCTATAAATCGTCGGGCTGGGCGAGGATGGTAAGGTGCTGGTGCTGGGGGTCGTCTCGGTTGCAGCCTGAGAATTTGCCAACATCGGGTGCGTGTGTGCGGGAATTTGACTGACAGGTAGCGTAATTTCTTCCGCGCCGCCGGTTTCAGCCAAGATAAAGCCATTGCCTTGATGGAGAGGTATGCGTCCGCGTAGGTCAGGCAAGGCAAATGTGCTTTGACCATCGCCACCGTAGGTCGTGCCAATCAACTGGAAGAGCGTTTCATTTTCAGAGATAGGGAGTAATTGCCCCTCGCAGAACATCCAGCCCGCAGGTGCAAAATTACCCGCAAACATGCGAATTTCGCCAACATAAGGTTGTGCCATCGTGGTCGTCTCCGGTTAATTGGGGCTGGGGAAGATGCCCTGAAGGGCAATACAGAAACTGATGGTCAAGAACGGTTGCATATTCAAATGCGCCTGACTTCCTCCGACATTAGCTACGGCAGTAGACGCCATTGCGACCAAATTTTGTGCCGGTGCATAGGCAGGAGTCAGCGTTTTAGCCGGGACTCTCCCTGTGCCGTCGGCATTGTCTGCCGTATCAGTTGAGAATTTTGCGACATGCACATGCGTCGGGATTTCAGAAATGCTCAAGGTATGGGATTGTTCACCGCCACGTTCACCGAGAGTATGGGTGCTACCGACATGGATGGGGGTACGCCCACGCAAATCGGGCAAAGCAAAATTGACGCGCCCATCCCCGCCGAAGGTCGTGCCGAGCAGCGAGAATAAGGCCTGATTCTGGTTGATGGGCAGAAGTTGCCCATTGCACAGCGCCCAGCCTTTGGGTGGAAATACAAACGACATCATGCGTATTTCTGATAAAAACGGTTCAGCCATCGTGCGGACTCCTAAGTTCGTCTTGCTAGGATAAAAATAGCTTTCCATGCGTCGATTGCCACTCACGAGCGAATCGTACACAACAAAATTGGGGAAGGGGCGGAGAGTTTTCCTCTCCGCCCTAGAGACGTGTGTTAGGGAACGGCTATCGGCGCTGTGGGGAGTGTGCAGGTCGCCGATGTGATGGTGCTGTTGTTGCCGACGAACACACCACCCGTAACCGTATTGGTGCTGCCGACGCGCGTTATCGCATTCGCATCACCGGTACCCGACATGCCTTGTAAACGCATGGTTGCGCTACCGTCATAGTACATGTCAACGCCGTTGCTTCCACCGACGCCCGCCGCGATGGTGTTGCCAGAGACATTGAAGCACCCCTTGTTGAAGCCCCCAAAGTCGGTCATGAAGGTACGGGTAAACGACGCGGTGGGTGAAGCACCGAAGGTATTCCCAGTGACGGTGATTTGGGCGTTGGCATCGCTCCCAGTAATACCACCTCGCCCTAAGACAAATAGGGCAGAACTATACATTGAGACGGTTGAGGCGATGTTGTTGTTGGTCACTGCCACAACGAAATCGAAATTGGTGGGCGTTGCACCACCGCCCGTATATGCGCCGTCCGCATTCAGGCCAATCGGGCTGCCGAAATAGGCGTGGTAGAAGGTATTATCGACGATGGTTCCGTGAGTGGTCGTGAAGTCGCCACCTTCTACCTCGACGATGCCCTGAGCGAACTCACCGCTGTAGTCAATGAAGGTATTGTTATTGACGATGAAATACAGGTCGCTGTCGCCTTGTTGATTCCGCAAGCTGATGCCGATTTCACCATTGTTGGTGTTGCTTGGGCCAGCATACGTATTCGCTGCGAAGGTATTCTGATTGATG